>Ga0136643_10003882_pt1 | contig 20360 bp, 10 predicted proteins | sample TergutLab28metaG_FD_96883 | JGI IMG/M metagenome (GOLD analysis project Ga0136643, IMG submission 96883) | Labiotermes labralis P1 segment gut microbial communities from Petit-Saut dam, French Guiana - Lab288 P1 (version 3) (version 3) | ecosystem: Host-associated > Arthropoda: Insects >...
AAAACCCCCCCCCCCCCCACTGCAAATTAATGCCAATAATATTTAAGTACCCCAATTCGCTTATTAGATGTGTTTCTTGCGTTCTGTCGTTGTCACATGGAGTTACCAGAGACCGTGTTGGTAAGACAGAACAACGATCCAGACCTGCTAAAAAACATTCTGTGGATGTCTGTCGATCCAAATCAAGAACAATTTATGAACTGTAACAACAAACTCGACATACGTTCACCGCTGTGTCGTCTGACTTCTCAAAGGAAAGTACGACTATGTGCCTTTCCAGGTCTCAGAAGTGTGTGCAAATTGTTGGGGCCTGAGTTGAAACCCGACGCTAAATGGTCTAGGCAATGTGCCAGTTTACAGTAGACTATGGCAGTGCATCCCAGAATTGGAACCAGTGAGTGCTGCATTGATTTGAGTAAAGCCGTGGCCAACATTCGAAATGAGTACACCTCCAAAATACAGGGCACGAGAACTACCAATTGAGCTGCTTCTTGTTTGTCTCGTGTATACCCCGTGTCACCATCCCAGTGTCCTTGAATTAATATCCCTAACCATATTTGGCGAAGAATAAAACATACTGCGCTACAAGCCGGATGGACGCGGGTTCCATTCTTGATGGTGTCATTGGAATTTTTTCTTGACATAATCCTTCCGGCCGCGCTATGGCCCTGGGGTCGACTCAGCCTCTAAAAGAAATGCGTACCAGGAATATTTCCTGGCGGCAAAGACGGCCGGTGTGTAGGACTGGCAACCTTACCACTTTCATGTGTCGACTGTCACGAAATCTGGGAGCCTCAAACTCCTGGAAACCTCAGGGCCTGTCCGGGCCCGTAACTGAGATTCTTTTACCTTGCGTACCATCTCTTATTCGTACAAATATTATTCTCCGTATTCACCTTCTTTCCACACACTATTTTAACTTCAGAATCTGAGACAAAGAAATACATTGTATCTAGGGAAATATCTAGTGTATATTATATCAGAACTACGGCATGTTTCAGCTCCCAAAAAAGGCCATTGCCAAAGGGTTGTATCAGTTGTAGAGGGAGGCGTACGTAACTACTTGTATTAAATGTAATTATGCAGATGGAGTGCAAAACTAACAATGTGTGTATAAGAGATGTCAAATATCCCTTTGATATTGGTCAAGGTGTAAAATTTTTTTAAAACACACACACACTCATTGCCTTAGATTAAAAGTGCACCATATCTTCTTGGCTGCGTGTTTACGCGTTTTTTACGATATTTGGTTTAATACATTAGAATTAAAATAAATCGATTTTAAATTTAATGAAACTTTGTTCTTTGAAAAGTCTATGGCTCAGAACTTGTTGCCGGTTTTGTGTACAGCGTGGTGAAGAATATGGCGTCCAACCCTGTACAGATAGGAGGCAGCGGTAGTGAAAGGTCTGAGCAGAGACTCATATTTGTCTCTCAGCGTGACAAACCAAATTTCGCGTCAGCCGAATGTGTGACGTAGAACTGACAGCCTCTCATCACAAAACTAATTTGTTAACGAAATGTGCCTCGTCCGATTTTATCCGAAAGACATCAATCATAGAAAACCGCACGCTTCTGGTTATTGAATTTTGGGTTTGAGGACACGGTGTTTGGTACTACAAAATAATCACTGTGAACTGACCCCACAGACGCATTCAAAGTAAGTAACAGCTTAACGTGTAATGTCGGAACTGTGATTTACAGCAGGAACGTGCCAAGTTTAACAAACGTAGTACGAGAATTGTAGACTACCCTATCCTCTTTAGAATATGCCGTGTCCTTCCTTCCTTCCTTTTCCATTTATCTGAAGGCTCTCCCTGCGACGCAGATTGTGTAGCATTAATTGGTAGGATTACTAATTATAGCTCAATAAATGGTGAATAAAAAGAATATGGCAGTAACTTACTCCTTCACGTGTACTGAAGGTGAATGAGCATGAAGTTCTGAGAAGAATATCGGGACCTAAGATAGAGGAAATAATAGGAGGGTGGGGAAAATGACATTCAGACCAGTTTCATAATTCACATTCTTCATATTAGGGTTATCAAATGACATTCAGACCAGTTTCATAATTCACATTCTTCATATTAGGGTTATCAAATCAAGAAAGATCAGAAAGACAGACAGACATAGAGGCAGGCAGATGTTTAGCACTCAAAGGGAGATGGGAAATGCATGCAGAATGTTAATTGGAACCCTAAAAGGAAGAAATCACCTTTGAGACCTGAAATAGACACAAGAATATTATAACAATGAATTTAAAGGGAATAGGGATAGTGACTAGACTCAACTGGTACAGGACAGGGACAGTGATAGGCTCATGTGAACCATTCTAATTGGCTTGTTTTGAACTGAACTGAACTGTACTGAATTTATTTGGATTCTATGAATCCACACAGGTTAATACTTTCGATATAGAAGAAGTCAGGAAAATATTACACACATACAGTAGTAGCTGGTACAATACATCTAGCTAAGCTTAGTTCATCATTTCTATTTACATTAAAGTACATGTATTCTTCAGCAGACTAGAAGGAGTGAGCTTACAAATAATTCCTTAGGGTTGATTTCAATTGTTTATTGTTACCACTTAAATTTTTGATATCCTGTGGGAGATTGTTAAATACTTATGCCAATTGATTAGACTCCTGTTTGATACAGTGATAAATTTGATTAAATTTGGTGAAAGTCATGTTTTTGTTTAGTATTTATGTGATGGACATCAGAAATTAATTTGAATTTATTTTTGTTGTTAACCACAAATAAGAGTAGTGATAGTGTATGTTGTGATTGAAGAGGCAGAATTTTTAGTTTCTTAAACATATTTCTACATCAATCTCTACTGCTGCATCCTGTAATAATTATAATTGTTTTCCTTTGTATTTTAAAAATTGTTGCACTCTGTGAAGAGTTCCATCTAGATATTAATACATAGTACATAATGGAATGAAAATGGGCATAGTAAATCATCTTCAGTGTTTCCTGTGACATAAAGGGCTTAACAGATCTCATCGCATAGCAACCTGAACTTAACTTGTGTGTAATTTGTTCAATATGAATTTTTCCAAGCCAGTGTACTGTCTACATGTATTCCAAGAAATTTTGCATCATAAGCTTTAAAAATTCATTTGCTAGCATAACTCATGTCCAGATCAGTTTGAGGACTAGTTATAAATAATTCCTGCTCTGTTTGGGTGTGAAATATTGAGTTGACTTCAGTGTTTCATTTTAGGTCTCATCATCATGTAGTTCTGTGTATGTGGATGGCTCTGAAATTCGTGGATCTTCTAATGCCTCAGTGCTGGTTAAATATGGAACATATACTGGCCTAGCTAAATTCACAGTATGGATGCCAGAGTTTCCATTGGAAGTTAATGTGGCTGACTTCCGTCTCAGCCAGGTGAAGGGCTGGAAAGTGCCTGAAAAACATGCAAGGTACCCTCAGTATTATAATTAATAATAGTGATACCATAAATTTAAGTTATTATAAATTGTGTTTTCTGCATGATCTGGCTTGGTTTGGTCTGTAAAGCAGTGGTTATAACTGCATGATTATGGTTGGATGCCTGGCAGGCCTAGACCAGCTGCAGGATCCACCAAATATCCTACCCCATGGGTACCAAGAATTATTTTGCCAGGGCTACATCCAGGGTTAAATCAACTAGAACGGTCATTCCCAAACTTTACAATATGGATACTTGTCTTTATGATGAATCTTAATTATACAATACTCTTCAATAAGTATTATTGTGTTTTTCAGAGAAATATGAATTTCTTTTATTGTTTGTTAGATGACATTTTCAATGTAACTAGTTAACTCTATGAGTATTTCCAGGAATTATTTCCAAAGGGAGCAGCCAGAAAGTTTGCTTACAATCCATTTAAGAACATTTTTATGGCTTACCCTGTTGTTTTAGATGTCTGTAAGAAAAGTAGAGGGCACAACAATAAATATGTGTGTTGTTTTAATATGAATTTCTGGTATTAATATTTCATCTATTTCTCTCCTCTTTTTAAATAAAATATTGGTTGCTCACCAAAAAACCAAGGGGAGGGGCAGATCCTTGGTTATCCCTTTTTCTGCTGTTGCCAATTGAAAACTGAATTTTTGAAGACTCCCATACAGTAACGGTCCACAAAGGTAACCAGAAGAAACTGCTGGAAGTGCAGTTCAAATATCAAACAATAAAATGAATACTAAACCACTGAATTCACTTTTATTTTGGTATGCTTCAATGTTTTGATTGGACTTTTCCTTGATTTTTAGAGTCAGATAAACAATTTCCACTGCGTTTAATTTTTAAAGTATACATTTTATATATTTGAGCATGTGTGAAGATTTGTCAAAACCAAAGGACCCAACAGCAAATGAAACCTCAAGAAACATTGAACGAGGTCTTAAATCTGATCAGTAACATCCAGCTAGTGCTTAGGATAGGATAGGCTATGTAAAACTTTACCATCACACCCCTTACATGCCTTTAGGATGTGGTCAGTACACAGAGGAATAAATTTTGTGTTTTCCTCCAACTCTTGTGTTATTTTGGTGTTACTGATTTTGAACTGTGATAAATTATGGTTTTCCTACTTTAAACATAACTGTGAACATAATGTATTAAAGTAACTGAATCTGTCCATCTTAGAAATACCAGCGTTTGGATTTCATTATTAGTATGAACCAAAAGACTTTAATAAGGAATTTACATTACCTGTCAGTTAATTGTATTCAGTGAATAAGACAGGTGATAAGGTGATTAACCTGTTAAAGGTTAGTGTATTCAAACTGAGGGTGTGTTTATGAGTCTTACTCTTTATGGATATCCTTGACTGCAGATATTCCATTCATATTAATATTCGACCAATGCATTGGAAGATTTTTTAGAGAGTAAGTAGTTGAGTCACATGAAAACCTTAGAGGCATTTTTCCAGCTAATTTAGTGCACACAGGTTCATTACAGCTTTGTTATTTTTCAACATATTGCCAGATATACTACACACAGCACAGCCTTCTAATCCATGACAATGATATGCAGCACCTACAGCTGTGCAAACAAGAGGCTCAGTTTTTTGCGCTTTTAAGGTTTTCATTTGACTCACAGCATTTTTAATAAGACAAAATTAGTGATGTCATTTTCAATAAAGAAAAGGCATGGTATATAAAATCAAGAAACATAAAATTTCCACACATTTAATTCCATGTAAACTTAAAACAGGGAGTTAGAAAAAATACCATATCTTGATATACATTTTCCTGTCAGTATCAATATTATTTCACTTTTATTATATTTTGTTGCCTTTGTTAAATGTTGTATATACAATTTTATAAACTCCATAAGAATGACTAATGTTACATATAAATACTGATTTTGTCTATCAGAGATCAAGACCATCAATATTTTCTCTTTTCTTATCCAGTGGTGCAAAAATCAAAAGGTCATTAGATGATAATTCAAAGAGTCGACCTGGAGCATATAGAGGCTGGCCTAACTCAGGAGTCATGCTTCCAGAAGATGTAGGAAATGCTATTGATCAAGAACACCATGCAACGTGCCGTCTCCGTTTCCAGCAGAGCCCAGTAGAGGTAGTAGAGTTTTTTATTACTTCTCTCATTCATGTGTATTACAAGAGTTAACGTTTTATAATTATAATCATTATTTTCCATTCAGGTGTATGCCCACTTTCTAGCTACAGACCATGATTCTGGCAGGGTCAGCTATTTTGTAAGTCGTCGAACTTCACTTCGTGTCACTGATCTTGTGCTGAGTTTACTACGAGTGTCTGATCCACGGATAGCAAGTCTGCACGGACGTATTTTGCAGGGTCGGAGCATTGGAAGAACAGAGGTCCAGGTATGAACCTCTCACCAGGAAAATAACAGTATCACTGACACAACAGTTACCTTTATTGTTCTAAGGGGGTTCCGTTGCATTTTCTGTAATGAGATGAAAATAAATTCACAGCTGTGTTTATGCGATTGCCAAACTTGGCCTAGAGTATTACAGGCATACTTAGATAAATATAAAATTTTGTTTTGTGGTTACAAAGACAAAAAGTGTCATTCTCTTTATGTAGTTGCCTAGAGTGTCCAGACTTGTTCTGGGGTCAACCTAACCCCATCTTTGGTGGGTACCAGTCTTTCTGCCCCCAGGGATAAAGCAGATGACTAGTTATTTCTGTCTGGGAGCAAAGCTGAGAATGCATGGAGTTAAACTATGACTCCCCCATATACGTTATGGTGTTGTAATCGAGTCAACAAAGGGACAAATTTACTGTTATGAGAATCATTTTACACAATCTACAATAATTACATTAATTTAACTTCATCATTCTCAGGTTATTTGAGAAAATATCATGGATTTCCTAGACTTTGAGTTGTGTCTTAGAAGATGGGCCGTTCATTATTTAAATAATTTTTAACAGACATGTAAATGCTTCTCATGTGCTTAAGGTTAGCATGGTTGGATAAGAGGCAGTGATAGCGTGTTGTAGGGGGGCTGAAACTCTGCAGCCAGGCTAAAGCCCACATACATCAGTCTCATAGTGGTGAGCAGATTCTCTCCTAAGTATAGTACTGTGAGAAGGTAAATTAGAGAAATCTTTTCAGGTACTGTCACCCATCACAGGAAGAGTAATAGGTGCAAAGGAGGTGCGTGTGGTGAATGACAAAGTCAGCATCACAAGACTGCAAGTGAGAGTTGTGTCAGGACTGCAGCTGTCAATTGTGCCAGACAATGCAGTGGAAAATGGTTACATTGCGGAAACTTCAGTGACTAGGAAGTTAACAGCCCAGTATCAGGTATGGCAGGTTCAGAATCCACTATTTAGGTAGAAGTGTTTCTCTGATCACCTAAATATTATTTATTTTTTCTCTGCTTGATTTATATTTTGTAGCTTGTATTGTTTTTAAAAAAGTATAAATCCGTGTTGTAAGTGGACTTGTTTTTTATTTGATTTGTCTTCTTTTTTACTTTCCTTTTTCTTGTATTTGTTCTTCTCTGTCTCTTTGTCTGTCTCTTGAGACTATCTTCAGGTTGGTAAGGAATTATAAGATGCTGCATATGTGTTCAGCAATTATACAACTCAATGTCACACAGTCAAAGCATATGAATCAAAGAGAAATACCTTATTATATACAACTCAGATATGTCTGTTTAATAAGTGGGTGGTGGTGGTGGTGATGATTATGGCTATGATGGCATCAACAGTACAAAAAAAGATGGATTCTTTGTGGTACATAGTTAGTAGTTAACTGCGGTTTCTGTTAATTACTGGGAGGCATCCTGTTTCACAGATATGTTGACCTCACTGAGGATCATGATGTCAAAGAGTTATGAATAGTGCTGCCAACATTATACACAAGGCTGGGTACTATAATGAATGCAATGCATGCACAAACATGCTTCCCTCATCACCTGTTTTTTAAAGAGATTTAACAGGATCCTAAATCAGTTCCAGCACTCTGTAAGTGCAGATTTAAGACAGACTGGCCTATCTCAAGTCCTATATTTTTACTTTTTGTGCAACCGTATTAAATTTAAAATTTTATAAAACTATGCACTTGAATTTTGATGCTTTTCACATGATTTGAAATTCATGCCCAGTATAAAATATTTAATTTATGTATGTGTTTGTAATAATATAAAGTCCAAGATGAAGTTAATGTAAAATGTTTTGAGAACAGTGAACGTTACAGTAAGTCTGTTCTTAACTATTACATTATGAAGCTTCATCATCATGGATTACTATAACAAATCATTTCCAGCATTTTTAATGCTTGCACAAAGTTTGGTCTATGTGGTTGTGAGAATAATGCCTAAGGTCTAACAATACTGTAAGATCATTGACATATTGGGAGTCATCAGATTGGTATGTGACTTGTATTTGAAGTCAGTAATGTTAGTTTTACATGTAAAGGATACTAACAAGTTTCACTGTTATCCAAGCAACACAGCAGACTGCAAACTGTGTCATCTACAACATTCTTAATACTATGGCAGATCTTCAGATCATCAGCACACAAGAGGCAGCTGGAACTGCAAATAGCTTCACAAATGTCGTTAATAAAGGCAGTAAATATGGAGGGTCCTACAGTAGGCACCTGTGTAACACCACATATTATAGTATATGAGAGTAAGATGAAAATGTAGGAGAAATACAAACCAAGACATCTCAGTCAGTCAAACAGCTCATGAAGTCAGCTAACATAAATAAGGACAAATTTGGTAACAATTTTTCAAACGTTGATATGTTCTGTTAATAAATTATATGGAAGTTGGAACTGAAATTCCTTGGTCAGCTTTTGTGGGGTATTTTTGCAGTCATTAGGGTTCCTATACAAGTTCTGTTTCAAACAGAACTGTTCTGTGATTCAGTAATTTGTTTCTCTTAAGTCAGGCCTTCGTCCAGCTGTTTTCATCTACAGCATTTCTATTCACACTTGGATATTCATAACTAGTTGCACTGATTTGAGATGGAAATTTTGTTCGTCGGCTGCCATGTCCAGTGCTATGAGGTTATAAACTTTGTAGCAGCAAAAAATAATGTCACATAGAGGTACAGAAGTACAGTTCACAATGCACTCAAGAACTGAGCAGTATTTAGTGTGAAAATAAGAATGTACAATGAATTTGATTTGCCTAAATACCTCAATACTGTTTTTTGTATTTTGGAGTTTCTGTTAAATTCCTTTTGCAAATACTGACAGTCTTACTATTTTGTACTGGGCACTTGTGCTGTCTGAACTCAAGTAAACCTCTGTTGCCATGACCTCCATTACATTGACATAGTTACTTGAACTTCAACAAATCAAAGAAAATTTGTGTTGTTATACTATGGCAGATTTTTTATTTGTACATGTGAGTCAGTCAGTATGAAAAATATTTGTTAGGTTGACTTTGTCAACACATCAATCTGGGTGGCCTTAACATGATATATTGTTTCTCACTGTTTTCAAAAGTAAATGCAGTTTCTACTCCAATCTTGATACTGTTAGCTAATGGATACCAACTAATTTAATCAGACACTGTTATTTATTTGGTGTTATGCATCATGTAGAGGACAGTCCTTCAACCAGATGTGTTCCAGCGACTAAGGTTTTGTGCAGGAATATTGATAAATTTCACACTAATCATGCTACATTAAAGAACATAATTAAATCTACTAACACCTAAGAAAGTCTCTTAATATTCTTGTCTGTTTACATATATATATATATATATTTTTTTGGGGGGGGGGGATATTTTGTGTTTTTATCTTGTACTTCTTTTGTGAATTGTATTTTTTGGTGTTACTGTTAATGCCATCTGCTGCAGAGATATCAGTATATTCACGGACAACTTGATCTCACTTAATCCTTCGTTAAATTAAGTCTACTACCTTTTGTTCTGGGGACCGCGGTAGCACAGTGGTTAAGGTGCTGTGTTACAAATCGGAAGGTCACTGGTTCAATCTCACCTGGTGCCAGTGTATTTTTCATTAATATAAAATCCTTTCGATTGCACTATGGCCCTAGGGTCGACTCAACCTCTAACAGAAATGAGTACCAGGAATATTTCCTGGGGGTAAAGGCGGTCGGTGCGTAAGGCTGACAACCTACCACCATCCTGTGCCGTTATCACGAAATCTGGGAACCTTAACTTCCTGGAACCCTCTGGGCCTGTCCAGGCCTGTAATGGGACTGCTTTACCTTTACCTTTACTTTTTGTCCTGCTGTTTTTGTCTTTTTTCTGGTTTCTTTTGTGTGTTGTTATAGGACGTATTTTTTTTGTACCTGTGTTTTCTCTGTAATTGTTCTTATGGCTCCTGCGCCAGAATATTAATAATAAAGAATTATTGTTTCATAATTGTATACATAAATGTCATTGTCACTGTCATCACCATTATCGTCATCATCATCATCATATTTCCATCTTCAAATTCATTAATCAAGAGTTGGCCTACTTGTAATTACTGTATTAGGAAATACATAAGAGTTTCTTTTACAATTAAAAGGAAATAGAATGACATGAGGGCCCCTACTCTTCTACAGATCAGAATTTAAAAACAAGATATTGTTGATACAATGATAATGAATATTTTATATGATTTGCTCTGTATCCAAAATCAGCCACTGAAATCACCTGAAAACTTTTATGTGTATGTTAATACTTCGAATAACAATATTTAAGAAACTTAGGATGTTTTAGATTAAATTAAAAGAATCCAAGAAGAATGTATCTTGCGATTTAAATTTTGTGAGTCAGTCATGGAACTTGTTGCAGTTGCAAACATTGTTAAGTTACAGTTATCCTTATGCCATGTTTTTTTTTTATAAAATTATTTCTAAAGTAATAATAAATTATATATAACTTCAGGGTCAGCACTTCCCTTCCCCCAAAAACATAACTATGAAAAATTATGGGTACACACCTGGTATGAGCTAACCACTTCTACTGTAATATTTAATATTGTTTTTGACAGGAGGGGCTGTTGGATATTGACCTGGAGTTCTCAGATGGCATTCGGACACCACTTCGTGATGTCGCTGTGAGTGACTACTATCTTCTAGTGGACAGTTTAGATCCTGAAGTGGTTGCATTTGCCCCAATGGTAGCTTCTCATCATCCACGCGTGATAGCAGTTGGTGAGGGTCGGGGTGATCTGCTGAGAGTTGCCCTTCTGTTGGCTGAAGAATGTCGTGGCAGCACATCAACACGTCGAGGTGGTACTGGCAGTAGTGCCAGTAAAGGTACTGGCAAGGGCAATGTTGGAGGACCACTGGCAGCTGCTTCAGCACATGTTGATGTGGACTTTTCAGCCAGTGAAGTTCCACAGAGGCCTGACTTTGTGCAGAATGATGGAGGAAATGTAGGATCTAGTCATGGTGGACGGGACAGAAAAAATAACAGGGAATTGGCTGCAGATCTGCGTGACATTCTGAAAGGTACTGCTGCGTGATTTGCCACATTTTATTTCACTGTAAGAATGAGAAGTGTAAGATGAGGTTATGGTGGATAGGAAAGGAACACTACTGATTTGCTTGACATTGCTTCCCACATTTTGCTTTGTTTTAAGAATGGAAAATATTAGGTGCCTCAAATACACCACGACCACTTCCAAATTCATTTCAGTTGACCATTCGTCTTTCTGCCATTGATGTGGTACAGTATGAGATGCTCATTTGTCACCACTTCAAAATAAACTACACAAAAGTACCTTATAGGAAAATTCTACACCTCATCCTTACACAACTTTCACACATTCATCATGCTGAATTCAAGTAGAAATATGAATCATACTGTTTGTGTGTAGTGAGACCATATGAAAATTTTCTATGCATGGTACCTTTCCCTTTTAAGGAATTACATTATTTTGAGCATAGAACAAATTATTATGTTACAATATCCAAAATTATTTTCATCTTCTTCTGTTTCCCTTTTTACCAAAATCCTATTTTATGTGACAGTTATAAGGTACAGTCACATCTAAAAATGGAAAGCTTAAAACAATTTTGTGTCTTGAAATGCTGTACCAGCCCTTACTGGACATTGATCGATAAATTAAGTTACATTTGCCAACAATATACATTATCATAATTCCTGTATTGCAATATATGCATGAGATATTTCAACTTTGATTCTTCTGTTCATGTAGGGATTCCACTGAAAGATGAAAACAACCATGAACCCACAGTTCAGGCTCGTCAGCACCATTCAGCTGTTGCTAATGGAATGGCATCAGGAGTTGGGATGCGTCCCACCAAGAGCACTAATATGACTCCTCTTGAAATTGGAATGTATGTACTGCTAGCAGCATTCTGCTTTGCTATCGTGGTGTTTGTTGTGTCATGCGTTGTGTATGCCTCCAAGTTTAAGCCCCAGGCTATAGAGTCCTCAGGTCATAATGTCAGTGGAGGTTCAAGCGGTCTTCATAGTTTGGGTGCTGCAGTTAGTAAAGTTACAGGAAGTAGTGGAATTGGCAGCATTGGCCTGGGAAGTAGTGGACACCTTGGGGGGAGAAAACAGCCACGGGAATCTACAACCAATGCACATGATTGGGTTTGGTTAGGCAGAGCAACGCTTGAACGAGCATCTGGTCACATGGTGACCAGTGAGAACTGTAACCCTGGCAGAACTGCACCTGTCTGCAGTAGCAACAACAATAACATTATGGGTAAAGATCAGATGCATATCACTGCAAACCCTATGAGTTACAGCACAGCACAAAATATGGAAAATGAACAACTGAATCTAGCAACTTGTTTTGACAACCCTAACCATATTGATCTGCCATCAAGACCACCTACCATCGACAGCTCCACCTACAGTAAAAAAGAGAAGATTCCCAGCAGACATCCTCCCATAGCAAAGCAACATCACAAGTCCCATCATGCAGTCAAGGAATCGGCTGTAGACAAGTTGTGGCAAAGGCAAGTGTTACTAGTAACTATTGCATGGTAAAACTTAATGGTGGCCTGAAACACTTTCTACCGAAAGCTTCCAGAGGAGAGTCCCTCACTTGTGATGCTAAATACACATTGAGCATAAGGAACTTCTCTGTTTAGTTTGATATTAATATTAAATGTAACAGTAATTAGCAAAGATTTTGTTAACGTGACACATATAATTCCAAACATATTATTTACATTAATTATCTCCATAAAGTTGCACTTTTGTTGTAAGTAGAGTAACAGAAGACATGAAGACAGACAATCATCCGAAATGTAGCCACTCATTTGAGTACATTTCTTCAAGATGATAGTTTGCCAAATTTATATGAACCATTATCCATGCATTAATCAAATATATGTAATAGTAGTACCAACAAAATACACACAGTGTGTTAAATATAGTTAATACACATAGTGACCTACTACATGTTTCGACCAACCATATGACCATCTTCAGGGAAGTGAAGTAGAAAGGACCAATACATTAAAGATTACTTACTTACTTACTCCATGGTGCAGAGTCCTTCTTGAGAAGCTAACTGGTTTGCAGCTAGTCAAGAAAGTCCCCGCATTTCATGGAACCCGAAAGTTCATTACCGCACTCACAAGCATCCGCCACCTGTCTCTATCATTAAAGATTATAAAATTAAATTACTGAAGTGTCAGAACCAGAGTGAGGGATGGGGATGACGTGAATGCATGGTTCAGTTGTGTATCATAAATATGACATACAAATGAATGGCATATATTTATGATATACAATTGAACCATGCATGTGCTTCATAAATATATGACACACAACTCTACCATGCATGCATGTGATCCTCATCTCTCATTCTCCTTGCTGGCTGTTTGTCTTCAATACAGTGTGATTTACTATGCTATTTACATCACGACACATTCTCTTGGTATGTATTTCATTGGCTCTGTTTTACCTTTCCATTTCACTGTTTTGTATTTATTTAATATCCAGTAATACATTGTAAAATATTCTATGCTTATGTGTTCCTATTATTACAGGATGGTGAATTACTACATGCAACTTCTGCATGTACCATTCAATCAAATATTAGTACACATCTTGTTAGCAACAATTTATATTCATGTATCTTAATATGTTTTTATAATTGTCATTTTATATACATGGATTGATTCTAGTACTGCAGTAGTTTAATTTTATAGTCCTTAATGTATTCGTCCTTTGTATTTTACCTCCTTGAAAATGCCCACATGATTGGCCAAAAAATATAGGTCATTTTGTATATAAACTAGTTTAAGTACATGTGAGCATTTTGTTGGTACTGCTATTACATATATGACAGCCAGTGTTTTCACACAAATGTTGATAAAGATTCGGATCTTGTGGGATATGATACCATGTAATTTGGTTGTTACCTATGTTTTGAAGGACCTTATAACATCCATCTTCAAGATAGAAACAGTCATTTCCCTGTAGATTTGAATCTTTATCTCTCAAGATTTTGGATGGAAGCATTTCTTTAAAAATGGATCCACACTAATAATCATTATCATGGATTTCTAGATGTGTTTGAGTTCCATATATTTATATGCACAAATGTATATTTGAATATCGTTGCATATTACTAATTTTTCCAGTGTACCTCCACCTCCTCCACTTCCACCACATGGCATTCCAGCTGTGAAGCAACAGCACTATCATGGGGAGACTGCAGAAGGAACTGAGGTGGCAGAATACAAGCCTCCGGTCCCACCACATCGTAATATAGGTGTGACAGCTCGCATTGGTCCTTCCAGACAGCCAGGTCCACTACCTGGATTCTTACTACAGCACCAACAGCCACCTCCTCCTGCCCCTCCTCCTCCCCCTCCTCCACCACCACCACCACCACCTCCACCACCGCCACCACCACCACCACCACCACTACCATCTCAGCAAGAGTTCCCAGACAATGGCATTGTCCAAGAAACTGCAAAGCAGAGGCTCAATGCAGCTGTGGTTGCCCCAGCTTCAGCCCCAACACGACGACATCACCATCACCACCACCATCATAGAAACATCAACAACAATAATCACCGTAATGGCAAATCCAGCTCTTCCGGGCACCACCATGCAGCAGAATCAATCGTTACACCTAAAGCTCCAGACCACCTACCAGAGGAGGCCAACAGTAGGCAGAAGAATTACAACCAAGAATTAAATAATCTCCAGCAGCTGAGGTACCATCACTCCAAAGATGATGCTGCAAAAAATCAGCAACCCAAAAAACAGTCCAAAGAAGGGCCATATATTACATCGCGGGAAGATGGAGATGATGATGAAGATGCCCTTCCTGCTCCAACATTTGTAGAGTTTCCAACTGAAGGTGTCAAGGGTTGTGCTGGAATCCAGCATACAGGCAGCAGTCCAGAAGTTAAGCGAGCAACAATAGTGGGAAACCCTATGTTCTCTGCTACGGAATATGATGGTGAAGAAGATTTCAGGGTGCGAGAGGAACTTCTTGGTCTGGAGGACCTCAATCTTGGTATGGACTATGACCAAATTATGGAGTATTTTGATAATCTGAAGGAATCAAATGCTTGAATTCAATCCCATATTTGCTGCATGCAATATTAGCTGCAGCTGGGATGATACACATGTTTTTACTGAAGGAAAAATACAAATGCAGCATCCATTTAAGGGTGTGGACTGGAAGTGATTTTATTGATTGTTTTTTCAAAAGTGATAAAATTCATTCTACTCTAGTCAAAAATTGTTCATACTGATTTAAACAGAAGTTGTGTAAAGAAAAACCAACTTGATGCACAACTTATTCTTAGTATATTTCGTCAGCTTCTACATGTTTCGGGCGTATCTAGGCCCATCATCAGGAGGTACAACTGTATGTATACAACATTTAGTACTTATTATTCTTTTTATATGACTGTCTGTTGTCCTGGATAGATTGAGTTCCAAAACATCCAGGACAACAGACAGTCATCTAAAAAGAATAATAAGTACCAAACGTTGTATACATATGGTTGTACCTCCTGATGATGGGCCTAGATACGCCCGAAACATGTAGAGGTTGACAAAATATTTAAGTTGTGCATCAAGTTGGTTTTTCTTTATGTGATTATATCAAGATGCACGGTCAACAAAACATAAAATTTAAACAGAAGCACTGTGAAGTTTCATGAACTCAGAAGTAAGACTTTCTCTCACAGTAAAACTACATGCACTAACCAACCATCCTGAAAACTCCACTTATCTTCATGTGCCATATAATTTTGTACTCTGGCTGCCACACATCAGTTGGGTACTAAATAAATCCAACAATCAAATCATGAAGAAGTTGACTATATCATATGTGATCATTACAACTCATTTAAGTTCATCATATAGCTTTAATATCAATCATGATACATTCCTCATTTACAGAGTAAATTAAGCATAATTTGTTTTCATTGTACATAAATATGCTTTGACTTGATAGGTGTTACTATTATTGCATCATATCAAACAGTCATCTGTCAAAGTATGGAAAACTTAGTATCTTTAATGGATTTCAGAGTATAAGGTACTGTGGTTGTCAAACATGACCAATCACAAATGTACAGTTATGATAGAATGTTTGTTGTTCCTATTTTCCCACCTGAGTACTTGCAATTATAAACAGACAGGAAGGAAGAAAGAAAGAAAGAAAGAATGAATGAAAGAAAGACAGAAGGAAGGAGAGAAATCATTCAGTTGGCTACCTGGTACAGAAATCAAGGATGCTCTTCTGTGGTCTGTCTTTTCATGGGAATATGACATAAGTTGTGCTGCATCATATCACTTTTCTTTAATTTGAACTTAACTATTTTATAAACAACCCTTTCCATAGTTTTATTATGGAAATGGTCACTTTTTTTTGTTTATGTAGCTAAATTTTAGATATTTATTGCCGTTTTCCCTTGTAAATTTTTTGTTGTACGATTTTGTAAATATAATAATTCATACTGTATGCACCATGACATTGTTACACATTTTATATAAAAAAATTCTGTACCAAATTTATATACATATGAAAAAATAACTGTAGTAGAAGTTTCCTTTTTGTGATTTTTTTTAACGTCCTGTCAAGGACACCTTATAAATGGCATGGTAATCTGTATCCTTTCAGTACTGTTTCAGAATCTGCTGGCATTAGCAGTAGCAGTTCTTGCCAGACCCATAGCTAAGCTTAGAGTGTAGACTTAGTTATACCACTGTTACCATACGAACCTTATCTTGAATATTGCCAAGTCTAGTCTGGAAAGAAAAACAGAAATCATCCTCTACAATGGTAAATTGTTTGATGTTGTTTTAGAAGGAATACTACATAAGAAAGATTGTCCATATCCATATGTCAGTTGCTATTGCAGAATAACAGCAGCACTTCCTCTGAATCAGGTAACTATGGTTTGAAAGTGCTGTTGCATGCAATATGACATTAGTGTGTTAGTGTTTCTATTGATGATCTATGTACACTACATGTGATGTGCAAGTGTGTTGACATATCTGTTAGTAGACGTACATATGACACGATGATTGAATAACAGTTTGTGAAGGCATGTCTTCAAAATTCCACTTGGCTTTTATGAAAACTGATAACGCTAGCATTAACACAGACAAGAGTGCTCAACATGCCTTACTGGCATCTGTGTTATGTATATCTGTAAGTGCTGAATGTGGTGTTAACATTCTACATAAGAACCAAATAACATGGCACTCATATGACATAGTCAGGGATGACTACAGCAGCACAGTCATCCAATACTGCAACGTAGACATTTAATTATGCTGTCTGTAGACTCTTGAAATGTATGGTACCAGAATGAAAACATTATGTGTATGTGTACATATTAATGTCAGTTAACGTAATGTTAATGAGTATGTTTGCAACTACTGTCTCACTAAGTAGATGCGTTCTCATTGAGGCTGTTGCCACTGTAACAAAACATAACTCACTCATGGATACTCAGTAACAAAGTGAAGTGACCACACACACACACAGATAACACACACATTTCAAAAAAGTCCCCTCAGTGTCTCATTAACACAGTGTATTTGATTCACTTCTTATACATGTTACAAAAATTTTAATATTATTGTGCACACAGTTCAGCAAACAGGTCCACATTCTATTCTGCACACCCAATTTGACCACACAGCTCAACCAGCCTGTGGGGTCAAACTCATAGCAGTCAGTAATGAATCTGCTTACTGTTTAACATTTAACTTCATTGTATGCCTAATGTCTTCAATATAAATAAAACAATTTGTAATCCTGATTGTGTATTGGGCTAAGTGTTGAATTGAAATATTATGTACACAGGACACCATTTGTACAAGTGAAAGTCATAGTGTCAATTTTTCAGCTTTGCTTAGAGAAGAATTACAAGAAACAATATAAATCATTTGAGCTGTCACAATACATCACAAGGGGTTTGTACAGGTGTAGCAGCATGTATGCATGAACAGGATCAACTTCAAAATAGTGACTGTACCACAAATGTGAACAAAAAGAATGGGTCTTAACCGTTATTCAGCTTTGATTGGCCAAGCAAACTGCACTTGAATATTTGGACATGTACAATGATACATCATGTATCCAGATAGTGAATAATCATCCCACAAGTTCTCAGAGTTAGTACATTTTGTGGATTTGATAAAGTGGTTGACCTCCCATATCAGGTGATGTTTTCCCATTGTCAGTGAGTCAGCTTACACAGACAGAAGTGTTACACAGCCACAAATGATAGAATGTTGTGTCTGTTATGGTGTCCTGTGCGTGGCTGTCTACAGACACCTTGGCTTCCAAAAAGTGAGTTTCCAATAATGTTGCAATAGACATCTGAGCAACATGAAAGAAGTAAATTCCATACATCTGCTTTACGCATACAAGTTGATGAGGTTTTGATGCATTCCAACAGGTAACAAGGTGTGGACACTGCATCATTGTCCAGAGTCTTAGAGTGAGTCTGTATTGTGCCTCCAAACAAGAAATTGGGATGATGTCCAGTTCTTGAGACAGTAATCTGGAATATGCACAGCACAGTCCTGATTGTACTCACCCCACATGGCAGTGCCATGAATGTAGCTGTGCATCTGGAAGCCCTGACTTGATTGAAATAGCAGTTGGCCACAAGCAGCTGGGCATTCAGCTACTGCTTCCTACTGGTGCATATTTGTGCACTACCAACTCAACAAAACAACTAATGAATATGTGAGGTTGGGGTGTTCTGCACAAGCATCAGATTTTAGTGGTTTCAAACACATTAAGCCTCATCTCCAAGGATGACATTTTGGAGTGCATTTGGTTATCCAGAAGGTCATGAGGGAATGGTTACATCTCCAGTACCTATCTTTCTACTGTAATGGATGAATAACTTTATCTGCTCATACAGTAAGTTACTCAACTTGAATGCTGGTTGTGTTGAGCATAATCAAATGATGTATGTATAAGGAGACCTACAAATTCTTCTGTGTAAAGTAGTGACACATGGGTTAATGAAAGAGGAATACTTACTTTCTGACATCCCTTTATGCTCATTTTTGGGCCTTTCAAGACAAGAATTTCCAAAATGCATGCACTAGCTTCAACATACCCGCCTGTCTGTCCAAAGAAACAATTTAAGAACCACTTATTGGATTTTTCATAAGGTGTGACATACGCAAATCTTACTAAATTTTGTTAACACATTCCAATTTTGATTCAACTTGGACTAAAATAATGGGAACTGCTTGTGAAGACCGACAATCATTTCATCACCCATCTTAAGTGTTATTCTCTATCACAACAAACAACTTTTTGAACAAGAGTTTTAAAGAAGAATGACGCACAATTTATTTGAGAGATACACTTTTCCCATAAGTTTTACAGTTTTGGAAAGAAACAAAATGGTGTAAACCACATTTTTGTGTTGTGGGCACATGTACAACAACCAGCAGTGGTCAGGTACATGAAAATTACTGAAGTGTGTTATACTCAATAACAAAATGAATTTCCTCCCATGTGAATTTATTGACATTCATATATATATATATATTTTTAATTACAATAATTGGGTCAAAATAAGAGGATATGTCTGGGGTACAGAGGATGTATGGTAGCCCTAGATACAGAATAAATTAACTAGATCATTGTAGGAAGTTATGTTTCACATCAATGTTATGGAAATACTTTATTTTCTTAGTACTAATACATCAACCACACACTCTTAAAGCAGAAAACAAAACAACATAGTGACATAGGCCTTGTTTACCTGTCACAGTTTTTTAAGACAGCACACATTAGACGTCAAGTCCACACTCTTTGATATTGCCAATCACATGGGTGACCATATTCAAATTTAAAAGAATCTTATAAATTACACATGACAAAATTCTAGCTCAGACTCGTACAATCTGATCATCACCTCATACACTCAAGGAATTCAACTGACTAAAATTTGCCATGTGTCTTGTGCATACGTTTCCATTGACCAGCTGAAATCCGTCTCTGTCACATGATCTTAAGCACTTCATCACACACCTCCAAGAAAGCACACTACTGTTCTGATGGCCTGAGGAGAAATTGCAGAGTAAGCAAAGAGGATGTTAATTTGCCAAGATGAATATATATTAAGAAAGAATCTCCATAAAAGGTTTAAAACAAAACCTCTACACCTCAAGGGTGCCAGTTTCTGGGATCAAAGCTGGAATAGGTGGGCTGAATACATGCAAAAAACAGTGCTGCATCCCCAATTCTTGCATATGGTAGGTGAGGAATTTGGGGTTTTTTCACGGTTGGAAAACTCCAGTCATCTGAGTACAGGGACACACCCAAGGTTGGGGGGGGGGGGTTCTTCCTGGCCCCAAACCCCCCAAACCAAAAAAATAAAAAAAAACCGATTTTGGTAAACACAGAATCAAAATGTTTAAATGGATACCCCTTCAACCAAAATTAAC
>Ga0136643_10003883_pt1 | contig 20357 bp, 11 predicted proteins | sample TergutLab28metaG_FD_96883 | JGI IMG/M metagenome (GOLD analysis project Ga0136643, IMG submission 96883) | Labiotermes labralis P1 segment gut microbial communities from Petit-Saut dam, French Guiana - Lab288 P1 (version 3) (version 3) | ecosystem: Host-associated > Arthropoda: Insects >...
CCCAATCTCTAACTAGCTGTTCAATACAATGGAACACCCACTCTGTAACTAGCTGTTCAACACAACTGAATACCCACTCTGTAACTAGCTGTTCAATACAACTGAACACCCAATCTCTAACTAGCTGTTCAATACAATGGAACACCCAGTCTCTAACTAGCTGTTCAATACAATGGAACACCCACTCTGCAACTAGCTGTTCAAACTTTGCGATTTGTTTCTTTGAACAACACGTGTTTGGTTCTAGGCCAGGGTACGAGGTTTTCTGAAAACTCTTCGGTGGGTCTTTTCACAGTTTTGACCAATCAGAAATTTGTAAGCGATTTTCATTTTTTACATACGTCTCAGTATGCTGCAAAAACCTGAGGCTCTCAGTTCAACCACTTTTAGGACATTAAGTAAGCACTTCTAAGTAAAACATTCGTCTCCATATGATTTTCTACACTACTTTATTATGTAGTGATTCTTTTATCAAATATACACATAAATAATTTATTCTCGGACGAAATATACGGTACAAATTCTTTCCTTGAAAAGGCAACTTAATTTCATATTTATATAGAATAACACATAAAATTAATTTCATTTCCATACTTCACTGACAATCACTCTACTTGTTTGTAACAGATCAAACTTATCAATAAAGAATTCTGTAGGCCAAATCTAAAGGTTTATTTATGGATTATTTTTATGTGCATGGAAACATCACCTTACGGTCTCAAATTATTATGATACTTATTTAAATTATTCATTAACTGGATTAAAATTATGATAAAAAAGTTAAACCACAAGGCCTACACAATACCCGAAAGGGGTTTGTTATTTCGAATATAAATTAAATCCGTAATATTCACACATACATTTCATTTGCAGCACAGAACTATTTGGTAAAACCCCTGCAGTCTGTTCATCATTATTTCACATTTAAAATCAATTTATGTAATTTGTTATGCTCATAGGTCCAACACTCATACAAACGATAAAAAACGTTTTAGTTTCGGTTTGTAAAAAAAGACAAGGATCATTAAACACACTCTCATTAGATTTTCACTGCAAAGATACAACCGGGTAATTCAATACTCCCCCACTCGGCTAATAGAGTTCAAAACCATCCAACCAGTGATCCTCCCTACTAACACCAGTCCTACAGTCGAGACTTTATTGCAGTTCATGTGGGACTGGCTGCTAAAACGTAAGCTGAAACACTTATGTCGTGTTAGTACAAACTCTTTCCAAACAAATACATATAACATTCAAAGAATGAGACGCGTGAGGGTCAATGGGCGATTTTCTATCAGTCTGTGACAATGATTAATAAACTGTCTAGAGTTACAGTAGCCATTTCATAAGTTATACCCACGTTCCAAAATATGGTAAGGGCATGTGTTTAGTTGAAGAATAAAAAGCCAAGTAGATGCCACTTATTATTTTATTGTACTTCTTATAGGCTGAACATGTTTCGGGCGCTACTATGCCCATCATCAGGAGCTCGCGACTATAATGCTGATTATCACATTGGTCGTTTCATTCTTGGTTTGCTGTAGGTTGGAGGTTAGGTGCGGTTAGGCTGGAGTAGTTTCCGGTCTGTAGGCAGACCGGACACTACTCCAGCCTAACCGCACCTAACCTCCAACATACAACAAACCAAGAACGAAACGACCAGTGTGGTAATCAACATCATAGTCGCGAGCTCCTGATGATGGGCATAGTAATGCCTGAAACATGTTCAGCCTATAAGAATTACAATAAAATAATAAGTGGCATCTACTCAGTTTTTCATTCTTCGGTTATCACAAAGATGCACGGTCCAATAAACATCAGGTGGCTTGTGTTTAGTTGACTGGTTTTCATCACATTGACATACCCAATTACTGTCTTTGTTTAATATTAGTATAGATGTTTGGGATAGAACCTGTGACGTTCTGAAAACTAAAGTATTTTGTCAGCCACTTGAATGTAGAGTTTACCGAAACAACTTAACCACATCTGTCTTCGCTGGTAATAACTACTTGCACCCTGCACGGATCTACAGCTTGTCAATTCTTGCGACAGTCGGCTGTCTATTAGCTATCTTATTTTCTTGGTCGAAAAAATTTCGATGTAATTAGATAACTGGAAATTTTAAGGCCTGAAAAGCATATTGAATTTCGTTTGCGTATTGAGAAGCAACTCATAATAAAACAAATCTTTGACCTAACAATGAAATGTGCCAGAAAGGGGTAATCATATGTCTGTTGAAAGCAAACTGTGAGAAATCGTAAACAAAAATCGCGAGTTTTTGTACAAAAAAAGTCGAGGGCAACAAGAGATTATGAAACATTCCAAACTGTCTGCCTGGAAAGTAAAAAAACTGCCACAGAATGTGGATTAAAATCGTATGAAGACGTACGTCAGCCTTCTATGGTATTTCCTTCATGTTCTGGTCTCAGATCACTGACCTGTAGATTTGTCTCATGACCTCACAGCCACAGCGAAATGTTAGTCTCCTTAAAAAGTTTTAATATTGCCTACAGAGTTAGGGGCTATCCTGGAAAAGTGCCAGAATTTAGAAGTGGTCATAAAGTGTTAGACATATTTTTCTTGAGATATGAAGAGTACGTCTGAATGTAACGTCATAGCATACGTAATTTCAGGCTTCAACAACAATGTAAATGAGATATTCGCTCTTCTAAGATGTTAAGCAGCGTTGATTGTTAGTTAGTTTCCGACGTTTTGGTACAACCTATTGTTCCCATTTTCAAGGATCAAGTAGTCTTCTTGGACTTCTTGACCCTTGAAGGTGGGCCCGATATTTTGTACCACAATGTCGGTAAATAACTAATAATAAACCTTGAGTAACGTCCCAACAGAGCGTAAATCTCAACAACTCATAGCTGATATGTTTTACTAGAAGAGTATACTGTATGGTGTTTCATAAAAGAAAGAATACTTTCTAAACAGGAAAACATGATTTCGTTCAGAAATTCGTTACTTGAAAAAGTGCATAATGATACTATTAGTTTTTATTCTGTTACTGTCGTGAACAGGTCAAAAACTTCGGGTGGGACAGACATGTAGCATGGGTGGCAATTCAAGAATGCATGTTTTACCGTCAAAGAGTGAAAAAATTTGTTTTGTAGAACACCCGTGTTTTTGGACAATAATTAAGCTTGAAACTAAATGTCTTTACATATTCAAACTACGTACATCACAGAATAATTTGACATTCAGAGGACCGTGCATCGTGATATACTGTTATAATAAAAGCCAACGAGATGCACTATTTCTCAAATTTACTTTGATAAAGAACTCTACATGTTTCTGACAGATCTACTATCCACCATCAAGGGGTCTGAACACTGTATACACAGCAATATGTATTTGTCATTCTAGTTATGTTGACTGTCTGCTAGCGAGATCCTGACCTCGCTAGCAGACAGGCAACATAACCGTTTGACAAACACCAGTTGCTGTAAATACAGTATTAAGACCTGTGATGATGGACAGTAGATCTGTCCAGAAACATGTAGAATTCTTTATCAAAATAAGTTTGAGAAATAGTGCATCTCGTTCGCATTTGTTATAAGAATAAATCACAGCATAACTAGTCAAGAGCATGTAATGCAAGTTAGTTTTTCACGGAATACGTAGGCCTTCTACATAACAAAATTGCATTGCGGTTCGTAAAATGTAACTGATAGCAATATTTTTCTATTTATAAAGATAAAATAAATTACAAAATTATCCAGGCGAGTCAACCTAAATATACATCTCATACATATATCACGATTGCTCTCAGTACTTTAGAAAAATTTAAAATATAAAACCTCGTTGAACAATACATCGCAATAAGGAAAGACAAATCTCTGTACTTTAACTAACGACAGCGGAAAAATTTTATCACTACACCATTTAAAACTCTCAGCTGATGTGGCGAATACGTAATTCATTAAGAAATAATAGAATTACACATTCCAATGATAACGCATAAATTTTATATGTAAACTGTTCTTAAATTCTCGAAGTCATTTAGAAAATGACATAAGGTCGATAATGCAGGCATCGCAGAAACTGCCTTAGAGTTACACTTAACTCCTTAAAACACTTCATTCTTTGTTTCACATACATCGGGAAGTATGACTTATGTGCAACAGAACGTTACGGTAAGCTGGTCAGCTGGCGACTGGTAAACTGCAACAAACTTCTAGCGTACCTGACTGCTTTTATCTAACTTCATTGTGCTTAGTCCTTCTTCAGAAGTCCATAGTTATTCAGCGAGTCAAGGAAGTCTCCAGATTTCTTGGAACCCCAAGGTTTACTGCCGTGTTCACAAGAGCCCACCACCTGTCCCGGTCTTGAAAACGTCGTCCCAATGAGTTTGTTCAACTTCAAGGCTCTTTGAACGATTTGTAACATTAAGTGTCTACGACAAAGGTTTGTTAACCCCTCGCCCAAACCTGAAGCTAGAGAATAACCTCTTATCGGCTGTCCAAGACTACTTATTCAATATATTCGCAGGTGCTGATCATATCAGGAGGCCGTCCTCTTCATCCGCAATCTAAAGACGCCACATGCAAAGGTGACAAAGACGCACGTATCACGGGATAGTTTCTATCAGTCTAGCATTTCATAGCACGCATATTTTGCATTGACACGATTTGTAAGGCAAAGTGTGCCATACGACTTGCAAACGTTTAGTAGCAGAAGAGAGAAACGTCACAATTTGAGGATGGGACAGCATTGGTGCTGTAGACAAGACTTTTGGGATATTACGACGTGTCAATTAGAAAGGTGTTGCTGAAATTGACAGGGTGATGTTCCCTTCATATACAGATAACGTCGAAAGATGAAGGTAATAAGGTCGTTCGAAACGTCGTTAAACATTCAACAGTCGACAAAGCGTAACGTCCTAAAAGACTTGAATCTTCAACAAATTCAAATTTACAGAGGGCGCAGAATGTACCAGGCATTATATGCAGACACGTGTAGATTGCTGTAGTAATCAAGACAACCGCTGCAGAAACACGTGTTACTCAACGTGTATATAAGCGGACAGAAATCTGGCAGGGAAAGGAGAGGAGAGTAAACTTTGGGACAGACTTTTCGGAACAACTTTGGGTGGAGTAAAGTGGATGGGATAGGAAAGAGGAATTTTTATGAGTCTTCTTTATAAGGGGAGATATTAAAAGTGGAAACAAACACGATTTTTATTGGATCAACTTCCTAGTTCAGGCAGATGAATTAATCATGGACCTCCCCTGAAGTTTGGAAGTGTATTATAAACATATCTGTGTGTTTACAGGAGAAAGAGAGCAAGAACATACGATATGAGAAGCGGACAACCTGGCAGAATTATTACGAGAAAAACGAGCAACAAATGCATAAACAGATATGTCAATTTATTGTATTATAAACAGCTATTGTGGCCATCCTCCCCTGTTAATGGCCAAAATAGGTAGCAGAAACATGCAGGAGGCTACAGTGTTTATAATGTAATAAATTTAAATCAATGTATATGCAATTTATGGTCATGATTCTCATAATAAATCATTAGTGCATGGTCAAGAATCATTTAAAAATAGCAGACTTGTCTCTTGAGAAATCATCCATAAAAATCACTGCAGATGTTATCTACCTACCTACGTAACTAACTAGCTAATTCCAAGGAGCAAAGTCTTTCTTGAGAAGCTAACAAATGTCTTCAGCTAGTCAAGAAACTTCCGGCACCATGTGTATTAGGCAGGTTTTCACTTTTTTTTTAAAGACCACGAAGGCCCTTAAGGTGAGTAGAGGTATAGCTTTACTCTTTCTAGGGCCTCGGCACTAGATGGGGGGTGGAGGGCCAACCCCACGCTCCGGCCGCCTCTACCCCTGGGAAAGACCCAGTACCCATTGTGGGCCCCAGGGCAGGTCTAGACGGGTGGAAAATCTCGTCCCCACCGGGATTCGATTCGGGACCGTCCAGCCCGTAGTCAGTCGCTATACCGACTGAGCTACCGGGCCCACACCATGTGTATTAAACGTAATATTTACATACACATATTCATGTATATAACAGTTATTTAATGCTTCCTAACAACCTATTTCAATGCGGTGCATACTTATACAGTCACGTGACTGAAAAATACTACATAACGTTTTCAGATTTTAATAAGACGATAATTTTAGCTTACATTTGCACATTTAGAACTGTTTTACAGAGAGTAATCTTGAGCTTAATAAACCTTCTGCGCTGGAGTATGAGCTTAAAATATTTTCTGTATGTATTCACAAACAAAAAATATCCCGGGGAGCATAATCATTCTTTAGAAGCTTACAGTCGGTCACGTGGTCAATAATTCTATATTCCTTCATGGGATCAAAAAGTTAAACACGGAATACTCACAAGACCTTGTTAGGTTTCCATACCTAACTGGCAAAATAATTTTACGAAAATTTAGAAAAATATTTACAAAAGAAAAATCTATTGCAAAGCGAAAAATACGGCCCATAGCACGGAACTGTTTCAAAGGCTGCAGGCCTCGACACGATCCAATATATGACACGGAACTGTTTGTTTGTTTTTTTGTTTAGAAATGGTACGATTGTATTATTCTTTTGAGGAAATAACGATGAAATATAAACATTAATGAAAATAAGAAACACAGCTTACGAAGAAACATAATTACCATAGAACAAGCACTGGTGTGTCTTCATTAGACATTCACCATTTCCTCCTCCTCTGTCTCTCTTTCTATATATAAAAAAACAGTTCTTTTCATAACAGCAATAAAAGCGAATGCAATAGGCCAACTCGTACGATGTGTCCCAACCATCCTTTCCCTTCCTGTCTCTATGACACAAACATAAAGCGTATCAACCCTCTTTCAAGGCCCTCGCACGTTTGACTTGAATATTTATGCAGCCCGCGTAGAATAATGGGCGGAAATAGTAAGGAGTAACAAAGAGCAACTATAGTTTAACTAGTACTGTATCGGACCGGGAGGTAAAGGCTGTTACAGCACTGTTCCTATCAGATGTCCTGTTGCAGTTACAGTCTAGAATGTTCCGTTCGTTAGGAAGAACTGACACCAAGACCGGTTGAGCTTTTTATTTCTTCAGCCTACACCGTTTGGACGTTCAGGTGACCGTGCATCGTGATAAATTCTTATAATAAAACCAACTAGATGCACCAATTTCTCAAATTTACTTTTCGAATGAAATTCTACATGTTTCGGACAGTTCCTCTGTCAATCATCAGGAGTTTTTTTTACCGTACACACAGCAATGATATATGTGCTGACAACTTGCGGGCAGGATCAGGACGTTCCGTCGTGTGTACGGTAAAAAACTCCTGATGATTGACAGAGGAAGTGTCCGAAACATGTAGAGTTTCATTCGAAATATCCTGTCCTAAACATGTGGAGTTTTATTCGAAAAATCCTGCTCGCAAGCTATCAGCAGACCTGTATGACATATACCATTGCTGTGTGTACAATGGAAAACTCCTGATGATGGACAAAGAAACTGACCGAAACATGTAAAGTTTTATTCCAAAAAAAATTTTAGAAATTAGTACTTCTAGTTGGTTTTATTACAAGTATCAGATTACACAGTTTAGGTGTCATAAAACTGCAGGAAAAGCTATGTGATTGATGAAATAGAAAGAAGGTGGAAAGGAAAGACCACGGTCCAAAGTACCGTCAGAGCTGCAATATCGTCCGCAACTTCAGAGAATTTGATTTCATGCCGTCATCCTACATCGGAACCGCAGTAGTTACAAATGATAGTATCACTGTCTTTGAGTTCTTCATTTATTTTATGACGGTTTCTCAGCTGTGAATAGGGCGTAAATGTGAATGGAAACGTGGGACCTAGCTGGAAGAAAGCCGTCGCGACGTAGTTAGTATGCCGTCTCAGCATTCACCAAAGAACGGACTAGAATTACGTTGCAGCCGGCGTATCCGCGACGATAGTCGACGCCTGGATCTCCATAACATGGAACACAAAACACCGAAGTTCAGAATATAACGTAAGAAACGTAGAATATAATCACAGAAATGTTGTGCATACCGTCAGAATGATCTCTGTTTCTGGGTCCAGAGAACGGATGAAAGACGGAAGATGAGAACGGATATCGAATAATTTCAAGTTTCTCTACTAAGGAAAGAAATTTCTGGTTCCCGCCGTTTGCAGCGTCTCCGAGTCGGGCGCCGGTTTTAAAGCAACCTCCCCTACGACCACTATATTTTTTATGTACTTTACTTTTCCACCCTTCATATATTTTTATGTCTATTACTATGAACTACGAAGGGATAAACAATTTGAAACGACTGGCCCAACTTCGTGGAACCTAATAATGGTCATTTCGAAATATAGCCTTTACAAACAAAGATTAAAAAACGAATGTTTCTTTTTTCCAAAATAGGCGGAACCAACTTGCTATGGCAGTGATCTAGAATCAATTTTCAGCGACATGCTAGAAAGTTCTCTTCATTCTTTCTAAATTAACTATATGGCTTTATTTTGAAATGGGACAATATTCAACATGTATGGAACGAGATATGCGGATGCATAGGATATGGCATAGGCTACCAGTATAGAGTGAATAAGAAAGAGATAACGAAGAATGAAATGAACATAGGCTTCCGAAAAATGGAAGAGGAAAGAAGAAAATACTGAGTGATGAAAACGGGAAATGCATGAAGTACACGAGCAAAATCATGGAGTAACTCAATAGGAAATAAGGAAAACAAAGCAACAAGAAAAAAAGGAACAGAAGAAGAGGCTGGTAAAAGCTGAGGTTCGAAAGGAGACTTTGGATTACATCAAACACGCTGACTTGTCCTGTAACACTAATGGCAGGTGACAGATTGGGCACATAGAGTGAGCATAGCGACAACAGGAAAGGAAGATCGAAGGGTACTTTCTGTGCGTCACTTTGCAGACAAATCACAAGGCAATGAAATGGAAGTGAAAACGGATGTGCAAATTGAGAATCAGACGATATTCACTGGGCAGATCCAAACCAAAAATATTTGTGTTTTGTCTGTTAAATCGTTGACATTATGAATATTTGAAAGAAAGGCAATGACAAGGAAAGAAAAAGAGAAGAGAAATAATAATGTTGCAGCCAAAGATAATGACAATGAAGAGTACTTTCGTGTAAGACACAAAAATAGTAAAGATAAATTGCGTCCTACAGCAGGTCATGAAGTACTATAGAGGGAGTAGAGCTATAGTTGTACTCCTGCTTTAAATTCGGCGCTAGATTGGTGTGGGTCGTTAAGGCCATGCCACCGCCGTTATAACCCCGCGGAAGAGAAATGGCACCCACTGTGCAGAAGTTGACTGAGCGTCGCGGCCTTTCTGGGCGGGTTGGGAAAATCTCGCCCAAACTAGGATTCGAAACCAGGACCGTCCAGTGAGCCGCTATACTGACTAGGCTATATCATCATGTAAGAAACAAAACTGTGATTCTTATGTTTATTGGACCGTGTATCATCTTGATAGCTGAATAAAGATAGACCAACTTGATGTCACTTGCTTTATTATTTCATTATTTAATGCTCAACATGTTTCGGATGTTAGTACATCCATCCTCAAGAGCTTGCGACTTATTTGATGAGTTATTTCATGGGTTGTATTGCTCTGGTACGATGTGTGTTGGTGTTACGTTGTGGTTTGGCTGGGGTGATGTGGTATCCGGATGCAGGCTGAAGCACTGCAAATAAGTCGCAAACTCCTGAGGATGGATGTACTAACATTCGAAACATGTTGAGCATTAAATAATGAAATAATAACGCAAGTGACATCAAGTTGGTCTATCTTTATTCAACAAACAAAACTGTAATTAAATGTGATTATGTTAGTCCCTGTAACAGTCAAAAGCGACTGTGTAAGCAGGCTCCTGATACTATGACATGAACGTCAAAATACGACGCGCCAAGCTAAACAACAATGGCCACCATCTGTCGAGAGGTCATTACAAGCCAATTAAACTTAAAATGTCACATTCTTTTCAAAATACTTCCAAATAGTTTTGATGTGTCTACGCATAAACATATTTTTTTCTCTCGTCACTGAATACATTTTACGTTTGAATAATTAGTTCATATAATTATTCATAACGACGGCAGTTTACCTTCATTAGTATCACGTTCTTAATGCAGTTATACCAGAACTTGGTCTGCGCATTGTTGATTGTAAAGAAACATTACGCTTGGCAATACCGTACATTTTGCAAATCATCTTTAGTGAATATGAGGGAGTTTCCAGATTTTTCTTTCGAGCATCGAACCAAGTAACTCTCTAACTAAACAAACAATGATGAAACATTGTCTTAAGGAACTTTATATTGAAAAAAATTCGAGTTTTAAGAATTTTGTGCTTTACGTTACCATGAAGATTCCATCCCTACCCCCAACCCCCTCCTTTGGAATTTTAGCTGTATATAACACTCTGTTCCTCTCAGATCAATTTTAAAATTATTCTTAAATTTAATATTCATTACATGTGTCACTGAAACTATTTTACCAAAATAATGTAGATCCATATATGTTTGTAAATTTACCACAGGTGCTACACGTCCAGACCATGTAATCAAACATGATGCGATAGACATCTAATAAATTTTAAGCTCATGGATCCGTGCATCGTTATTAAATGTTAATAAAAATCCAACCAGATGCAACAGTATGCAGATACTTATTTACTGCAAAGTCACTCTACATGTTTCGAGTGTCACAGCACACATCATCAGGAGTACTAAAAACTGTAACCGCAACCTCCGGAACAGGTCATAATACTGGTACAGCTACTTCCCTCCAACGTGGCCGACCAGGCCACTCTACTTTTTACTGTAGACAGAATATGCGGACCGACGGATGAACAAACACGTTTTCGTGTGTTCAGTTTAAACGCTTTGTGTAAGAAACTTGTAAAGACGCATACTTAGAATCCCCTCAAACCATCTCAACAACATCTCTGTCATAAAATTCAGTTTTCTCACACAGAACCAAGCTGACTCTCTACACAGTTACTCGCATATACGAAAATTCTTACATTGTTTCAGGAACTAATTACGCCACACAGAACAGCACCACGGCTTTTATATCCTTTCTTTGCCTGCGACTCATTGTGTTTTCTGACGTGTAACTAAGGTGGTGCGGAATTAAGGTTTGTTAAGCGGATTCCAAATGTTAAATAATTCTGTCTGTCCGATAATATCCAACAAGCGATATATTACAAGTTCTTGTTACATTCAAATTACGCACTCTAGAGATCAAATTCAACACTTCGGTAAATACTCTAACAGTCTTACGCGGTGGCGCGGTTCGTTAAGGCCCTGCGCTACAACACAGAAGGTCGCGGTTTCGATTCCCAATGGTGTCATTGGAATTTTTGACATAATTCTTCCGGCCGCACTATGGCCCTAGGGTTGACTCAGCCTCCAACAGAAATGAGTACCAGGAATAATTTCTGGGGGGGTAAAGGCGGCCGGTGCTTAGGGCTGACAATCTTACCACCTTCATGTGCCGATAGTCTTGAAATCTGGGAACCTCAACCTCCTGTCCAGGCCTGTAATGGGATTGCTTTACCTTTACCTTAAACTAACAGTCTACGGATGAAAACCAATGTGAAATTACTTGCCCCTGCAATGCCTCCAGAAATTAGAAAGAGCATTACTTTGTTCGAAATTTAAAAAGTTTTGACCCGATTGACTTTCTGATAAGAGTTTCATTAATGCAATGATAATTAGGCGCATTTGTGGTGCGAAACTAATTTGAATATTCAGTTCTCAACTATAAAAACCAGTGAGTAAGTTTTGATAAGAGCCTTCCCGTTGTGTTATACGATTTGGTAAATTAATTTATTCAGTCAAACACAACACAACACATATATATATATATATATATATATATGTGTGTGTGTGTGTGTGTGTGTGTGTGTTTTGTGTATTGTGTTGTGTTTGAATAAACTATTTTATCATACATTATCACAGTGAGTAAACGTGTAAAGGGAATAATAACTGCTTTTTTGAGATCCATAAAAATCACAGATATAAAGACATTGGGCAGAACATGGAAACATTTTAATTTTATGGTAGTAAAGGGAAAGATATTATTCAGTGGACCTTAGAGAATAAGGCTTGAGTGCATGAACTGGATTAATCTGGCTGATCATAGACAATAGTGGCGGGTTCTTCAGAGTAAGGTTATAAACGCTGGGTTACCACAAATACCGGGGAACGTTTTTATCAAACAAGCACCTATTAGTTGCTTAAGAGGAATCGTTTCTGCAGGCGATTAAGTGAAATATACAAAACTCTTACTTTATACGTATTTCAATATCCCGTTAAAATAGAACCTTAAAATAAACTGCGTCGCAATACCGCTACCATTTTGACTTAAGGGCCTACACGTGGCTTATTTCTTATTTTAAGTCTAAGAAAAATTGTGTATTATTTTTTTTGGCGCCGTTAAAATTTTCTTCGTTAATTTCGAAATTATCCTTTTGTCACAGGTTTCATTTCTCACCCAAAAAACATTTCAGACATTTTAAGGGAATACATCCGACTCCAATTCACGTACAGCGTCTATAAATGGTGGTAATTTACCTTTGTAATTAGCATCACCAAGTCATGAGAAAATGAGAGAATGAAAGAAGAGAGAAGAAAAGAAGTGAGAAATTACACCAGAGACATCTATTAGTACAGAAACAATGAAGAGAACGAGAGAGGGGAAAAAGAGAATGATCTCATAATTCCGTGGTGTCTTACGCATTCTTGCACAGAAAACAAATTTAATAATACTGTTTTATGGATACTGTATACTTACAGCACAGAGTAGCTTTAACTGTGGCGAATAAGGGGAACAGGGAGCATGAGGGTTGCTTAATGAGACTTGTAATTTGCTCTTTTTTCATATGAAATATGAAACAAGTTATAAATAGAACTGTTATGTACATATATATAGGTGCTTCTGAGTTATAAGTAGTAATTTCCTATTTTTGCTTTCCGGAATGCGTAGCGAGGGAGGGTAGGAAAATAGTTTCTGTGAAGGGTGTGCCAGTCTAGAAAAGAAAATACAGGTGTGATATATATGTTCAAATATGAGAAATACATTGTTCAACATTTTAGACAAACCTTAAAACGCTCGCTCCTCCCAGTACTTTGCACCCCGACAAATAACCGAGCAGAGTGCAGGACAGGAAATATGAAAAAAAAAAATAAAAGCAAGAGAAATGTGAGGGTTTAATATGTTCGATATCCATACTTTAAGGAATATTTAAACTCACGTAACAGATTTTTTATCTCAGTAATTAACCAAATTAATGCACAAAATTTTTGTTTTACAATAAGTTTATTACATGCCTCTATATGTTTCGAGCACATGTGCTCGAAACATGTAGAGGCATGTAATAAACTTATTGTAAAACAAAAAGTTTGTGCATCAAGTTGATTATTTACTGAGATAAATATACTGAGAATCACGGTCAGCAAAACGTCAAAATCACGTAACAGAAGAAACACATGCACATGTATACAACATGTTTTACCACATATTACCTATTACCAAGTCTCGAGAGGGTAGCTCGAAAAGAGTACAAAGAATAAAATAAACTGCTAAATTGTGTAAGTGTAACCCCTCAACTTTACATGAGATTTCTCCGGCGCTCCATGTTTCCGAAAAAGTCAGCTTATGTATCTTAAAAACAAGTAAAACTTATTTGTTTAAAACAAATAAAGCAGGGTTTATTGTTGTCTGTCGTTAACATGCAATCTGTATACTCTGTAGAGGTATCACCTGGGGATCGTATGATACTAATGTTTTCATAGTACTCTTGTAAATCTGCCTTGATGATGATGATGATGATAAAAAAAGCGATCGAAACTTGTCGGTAACTCATAATATGTGATAAAACATATGTTATAGATGTGTATTTGTTGGTTTTATGACATGAGTTGCAACGTCAGGTTTATTTTTTTGTTTATATTATACGTAACCAGTTTCAAATATTTTTGCCTCCATTAACGATGCATCTTCTAAGCCATATGGTTAAAACCTTTAAGTACTATGATAAATAGTGAGGATTCCTGAGTTCCAAACTATGTCAACATTTTAGGAAGTAACCAAACGTCATAAGAGTTCATCCACAAAAACCCATTGAGTTATTGGTACAATCTTTTGTAAAAGAGGTGATTGAAAATATATTCGCAGAGCACAACCAAAAAGATGTAACGTTTCTCAAATGTACTTATTTCTGTAAGACGCTGTACATGTTTCAGACGGGTTTTCCGTCCATCATCAGTAGCTCAAAAACTGCACATACAGCGTCAGGTATTTGTCAGACCATTACCGCTACCTGCTGTTAGCCTGCAGGCTAGCAGCAGGTAGCAGTATAGGTCTGACGCTGTATGTGCAGTTTTGAGCTACTGATGATGGACGGAAAAACCGTCTGAAACATGTACAGCATCTTACAGAAATAAGTAAATCTGAGACACGTCCCATCTTTTTGGTTGTACTCTGCGAATATATTAGCGATGCACGGACCTATGGATGTTAAATTTAAAGTCATAAAAGCAGTCTGCACCGCAGCTATAACTCTAGATTAATTGCACGGTTTGAAAAGAAAGATATGTGTAAAAGCATTCAAAACAAAGCTAGAGGTTTCCAGCGTATACCTCAACTTGTAAGTTTCATGTGCCTATTGCACAGAATTCTATCCAATCGATCACTTGTTATTATTGTTGTTGTTGAATTCACCTTTGGACTGATTAACACCAAGGAGCAGCATTCTTCTTTAGGATCTGAGAGACTTGCAGCCTGTCAAGAAATTCCATACAGTTTATCGAACCTGAAGACTCATTACAACGTTCACATAAAGTCCTCCACTCTTCCTCGTCCTGTTTCAAATTAATCCAGTCCACACTTTTCCCATTTTAATACTATTTTTTGTCAGAACATAACCTTCAATGCTATATTTTTCCTTCTTTTTCCCAACCAAAACTCCGCATACACGGTTCTTCTCCCTCATGTGTGCAATAATCTTCGCCCATGTGATATGCCGAAATTTATTGTTCTTTGAATACACTGCGAGGAGTTCTTTTATATGTGAAGAATTACAAATTTTTCCTGCAATAAATTTATCAGTATGCGTTCTTTCAGAGCTTCGCTCCGTCACATAGACCCACTTGTTGTTGTATATACAGATCTCCAAACAATATTCTACACAGAGCTTAAGGTAAAGCTGCTGATTCCAGCGACCTCGCGATCTAAGACGTCGGTCTGCGATCGCTCGTTATTGGGATTGCTTTTTCGAATCCCGCCAGGGGCTTGGATGTCCGTATGTTGACAGTGTTGTGTGTTTTCAGGTAGAAGATGTGCTTCGGGCTGGTCATATGGTCCAGATGAGTCCTACTGAAAGTGGTGTATCTGAGTGTGATCATAAAATTCCGACAGTGAGGATTTCCTGGTCCTCTAGGTGTTGTTAAGCCATGAAAAAAAACGTGGGAACATTTGCTCTCTAATTACATAACACGTTAAACAGCCCGGTGTCCGGTTCCAGTAATTCATTAGCTATGCTCATCAAATCGGGTGTTCAAGAGAAACTCTGCGCGGTAACCATGCTGTTATTCCATAATATACAAATATTCACCTAAAAAATTTGGATGTTTTCGCTGGTAATTAGGATATCACTTCATAAACATAAATTAAGTGTCCAAACAGATCCCTCACATCAAAACTCCGTGGACCCGCCATGTTGTAATCACTGGTTTTAAGAAATTTGTAAATATGCCGCTGGGAACTTTTTCACCGGCATAAATTTCCGAACAGTTTTCGTGAAATTGTTCAACATTTTCAAAAGTTTAGAGGTCTTAACGAAACGCGGTCAGCGTTGTGCTCTCTTATGTCAGGTTCTTTTCTCTGAGAAAGAATTTTGGGTAATATATGTATAAAACTCTACTTGCAAGAAAACAAAATTAACGTCATAACTGTTTTCATTTTAACCCACTTTCTATAATAAATCCAGTCCTATCTCATAAAGAATTGCTTGCTCTCTGTACACCCTGCACCAGCTTCTGTTCAGCAACTGCTATAAAACTATGTAGAAAATCAATTACTAGAGGGTGTGGTAATACTTCTGTTTTAAACACATGTACCAGTTTCAGTACTGAGGAAAAGTGTTCCTGTGAAATTGACTGAGGTGGCACATACAAGCAGTCATAAAATTTCGAGATTCACAATTTTAGATATTTCGAAATAAGCTACAACCGCAACCAAAATACTATGACTCAAAAGCCACCGATACCACTTCCCGCTAGTACACACTATCCTGAGCCGGTTATGGCAATTCCAAGCATCATGCCACACCTTCTTGACAGCCATATTAACTTAGCCACCGACCTGATCAGGCTATAACGACGCTTACGAAAACATTTCGTCACTGACATTCTGTTTGAGATTTGAGGTTCTATCGACGATAACTAAGAATATTGTTGTAATTTGGCACGTGACACAGTTTAGCCTGGTACAAGTTTGACAAGTTTTTAGAGAAGCCGTCTACTTTCATTTTGTACCCTGAACACAGAAGGAGCAGATTCCTCGGAATCGTTTGTAAATTTGTATCAGACCACAACACGTCATATTCCAGAAGACACCAACCTTTCCACCTGTTTTGTTTCACCACCCAGCCAGTAATTGAGCCATACGTAAGGTCATAAATCACTGCACATCCCGTATCTGAGTTACAGCTTAGTAAGAGAAAGTCTCGGATTCTTCAAATATTCGTGGCGTTTTCATTACAATCCGTTTCAGAGTGAAACAATGTGCAGCTGGCTGTGTTATGTGCGTTTGTCGTTTATGAATCATAACCTCGCTTAATTTCCATGTTGCCCCCTGCAATATCCAGCAAGTTATTATGAAAACCAAGCAAGCTCTGGCAATCCAAATAATTAACAGCAATTAGTCCAGGCTAAAGGTGCCGCCATCTTAGCTCTTAGTTATTACATTACAGCCAACCTTCCCTCCATTCCACCTCTCTGCATGTCTCTTGCACTCCAAACTTTCTTCGTTATTCTGCGCAAGGTACTTCACTAGAATCTACAAAGATCCTTTGTCTCTTTTTTCGTAAGTTTATTTCATTTTAGCTGGATTCAGCACTTCTTTAACATCTATTTTTCTCTGTTCGTCTTCCATCCATCCATGCTACCATATCAATAAATTACCGAAAGATTTTATCCTGCTGTACCTCCTATTTATAACTTCTTCGAATGTAAATAACATTTGGGTATTTTCTTCCATCATTTCGAGAGACAGAGAGAGAGAGAGAGAAAAAAGAGAAGTGTTGTATTGGGTGAGCCTGTCAATTGTTAAGCTCATGTGGCATCGGTTGTAGGCGAACCAAACACGACTATGGAGCATTAATGGAATAATACTAAATAGCACACTGACATTCTTACTGAGTAAGTGTCTAACTACCCACATAAGGTACTTTCGTTCTTGAGAAGTTACAATTCTTCACCTACTCAAGAAATTCCCCGCATTTTATGGAACACTAAGAATGATTTTTTACAAAGTTCACAAGAAACCTCTAAGTCTCTGTCCCCACTCGAATAATTTAGTCCACATGACGTCATTCTAATTATTTAAGCTACATATTAATACTGTATTTCCCTTCTAGTGCCGCGGTCACGGAAGAGTAGAGCTATATCTCTATCCACCCTCTGGGCCACACCGGGCCTGTAACGGGGTCACTTTAACTTTTACCTTTATTAATAATATATTTACATCTATCACCACGTCCTCCAAGTGGTTGATTTCATTCAGGTTTTCCCACACAAAGAAATCTATGCACTTCTAATTTACTCAGCAATTGTTACCGAGTCTCTTCTGGATAAGATCATCTAAAAATATTTCTGAAGAATACAAATCATAATTCTCTATTTTATGCTACGGTTCTCTGGCCACCTTTTAATTACTTTCGCCTAGGCACCAAGAACTTCTCTGTGTTTCACTTTAGGACACTTACAATTCTTCGCTTAATGTGAAAGCGATTCTCAACTATACAAAAGCAATTGGCAAAATTATAATTTTGTAAATCGTGAAGCTGACGTGTTTAGAAAACAAATTGGAAGGCAGTAAGTAACAAACCAACAATTTCAAGCGAATAACACAGCTTATGTACTTTTTTTACAGTGGGAGTTTTTACGCACATGAAATGAAGATCATCAAATTAGACAAGAATATGATGCCTTCCGTTCACTTCCAGTCCTTCCTGTTGTACGTCGACTTTCCTAATAGCAGCTGATTGAAACTGAAAGGGTGAAAACCGACGCACTGGATGAAGAGACATTTCCTACTGCCACTTCGTTTACCACAAATCCCACGTGGAAAGACGTTATTAAGCTCGCCATGAAAACAGTCTCTTTTATCGCACCTAACCTTTTAAGTCCTCTTGTTGTTTGACATTCATGTCCATTATTCTCCTGTCGTCTCTCTCCTTGTTAGGGACTTATGCACTCTTAACCTAGCCCTTGTTTTCTTTACACATACTTCTTTCCATCTCAGTCAGTTATTTTACTCGTGTTTTACATTTCACCCTTTCGCTTTCTCTAATTCATTTCCTTTTCTTCTTTATACAGAGTGTTTCCCCACGTTTGTTACACTTTGTTTGTTTCGTGTCTCATAATTCTCTCTACTTCCTCAACATCAACTTAACGTCTCATTATCCAGCTTTTCTGTCCTTTATTAGAATCTACCGCCTTATTATTCTATTTTATTCTCCCATACCTCAATTTTGGTTCTCTTTATTTCCTTCCTGTTACTTTTCAACTAAATTTCATCCGACTTTTCAAGTTCATTTTTTATTCTCTTAATCCGCTTCTCGCCATTTATGTCCTCTTTCGTCTTTAGCAAGTTATTCATTACTGTGTCTTCATTCTTCTCTAATCTCTATATCATTTGGAGATATTCTGAACATCATCTCACACAAGGTAATTCTTTTTTCCTATGTCTTATTCTTTTAGTCTCTTTCCATCCACAAATATACTTTTATTTCTCCAATTTCCAAACTTCTATGACCCTTCTCTGCCACTGTACATTTTGTCAGGTTCATGTACTTCTGTAATTCATTCTTACGTTCTTTAATTTCATTCTTCCTACTGACTATTCTACTTCGTTTTAAATTCTATCCCTTTATTCCTTCTACACCTAATTATTTCATCATTCCTCCCTTTCTCCCTGTGTTTTTTATTCCAAATCTTTCTTCAGTATATACACTTTGTTCAGTCACATCCATTTCTTCCCAATTCCAAAAAAATACTTTCTCTTTTTGACTTGCATTTTATACGCTTTCTTTGTTCACCTATATTTTTTTTTATCAATCTGAATATCGTTTCCTAACTAACCCTGCTTCTCGGTAGCATAATTGCTTCTCCTTTTCCTACTATGTTTCACTTTCTCACCCTACTTTCTTCAAGTTATTCATATTCTTCTTGTCGTCTTGTTTTGTTTCTTCATCTCTCTGTCACATAATCGTTGCTTCTATTTACCTGTCGCTTTCTGTTTACATGTCTCTTTCGTTTCTTCAGCTCTCTCTCATCACCTCCTCTTTCACTTGTGTGTTACTGTACCACGTTTCTTATATTCCGTATTTCCTTTCCTCATTTGCGATATTTTCTCTCTTTCCCCTCTCCCCATGTACCTTTGTGTTATATCCCCTTTTATCTGTTTCGCGTCTTCTCTTCCATCTCTGTGTTCCTTGGTTTTTACTGTCCTTCATTTTCAGTCAGGCACGTAATGAACTCTGAGGCAAATAAATGAAACGCCTCTCACAAGAATTGCTTTTTCTTACAGCTGCAGCACTATGCAGGATAATTACTACCCCCACGCAAGATAGGCCTGTCAACATATTCTCTGTCAAAGTTATTAACTCACAGTCCTTGCAGACCTCTTTAATTCCAAGCACTGGTGCAAACATGCATGTGTATAAACACCTGTTTTAACAGTATATATATTTAGGAAAGGTTAATCAATGATTTCTGAGACATACAGTTTCGGTAGATGAGTTTGTAAGCCATGCTTACGTCTCTGCACAAAGAGGACAATTCGCGTAACAGGAAGAATATAAGATTCAGAGTTACGTAGAAAGTTATAGCACGTTAAACATTGGTACCGATGTACTGTACATGAAATAAATTTATGATATTTGTTGCAACATACTATACAGTGTCTGTAAATAAACATGCACAATATACTGATATCTGTAACTGCGTTTAATATAATATAATATAATATAATATAATATAATATAATATAATATAATATAATATAATATAATATAATATAATATAATATAATATAATATAATATAATATAATATAATATAATATAATA
>Ga0136643_10003884_pt1 | contig 20357 bp, 10 predicted proteins | sample TergutLab28metaG_FD_96883 | JGI IMG/M metagenome (GOLD analysis project Ga0136643, IMG submission 96883) | Labiotermes labralis P1 segment gut microbial communities from Petit-Saut dam, French Guiana - Lab288 P1 (version 3) (version 3) | ecosystem: Host-associated > Arthropoda: Insects >...
ATAAGTCGAGTATAGCTGCTTACTAAGTTTTTTTATTTCTCAACCTGAAGATGGCCAATGTAAAGTGCCGAAACATGTAGTTGTTCTTTATGTAATAAATTCTATACATATCTCTACCTTCATAGAGTTTTGTTAGACAACTGATATTGAAATGTTATTCAAATACAAGCTTCTGAATCTTCAATCTTCATGGTTGCATCGTGCATCAATGATACCAAATGCTTTATTGTCCAACTAATGCACTCAGTTATGTAAACTCGTTAAACTGTTAAAAACCAATTAAACTTACAAAAACCGCCCCAACACGTTTCGGTTCACGCGGGAACCATAATCAGGGAGCTACAACCAGTGCTTAGCTAAAATTACGTCTTGTTCAACAGTGCGTGTCGATAGAGACGTTGTCATGGTTCACTGTGTAAAGGAGTACATTGTACGGTTCACTGTGCAAAGGAGTGCGTGTGTATGGTTCACTGTGCAAAGGAGTACTTCCTTGCACAGTGAACTATACAAAGTACTCCTTTTCAAAGTGAACCATACACACGCACTCCTTTGCACAGTGAACCATACACACGCACTCCTTTGCACAGTAAACCATACAGAAGCACTCCTTTTCTCAGTGAACCATACACAGTACTCCTTTGTACAGTGAACCATACACACGCACTCCTTTGACAGTGAACCATACAAAGTTCTCCTTTGCTCAGTGAACCATGCACACGCACAGAACTACCCTTTTATTACAGCCAGAATATGCGGCCATATTATTGACAACTTCTGTCCTGACACGCACTGTTGAAGAAGACTTTTAATTTTAGTAAGCTCTACTTGTAGCTCGTTGATGATGGTTCCCGCGCGAATCGAAACATATTAGAGCGGCTATTGTAAGTTTAATTGGTTTTTAACAATTTAACGATTTTACATAATTGAGTGCAATAGTTGGACAATAAAGCATTTGACAAGCTTCTGAAATTAAGTTCGAGAGAAAAATGGAAGTTTCAGGAAGATGAAGACATAGGAAACGAAACAGAAGCAATCACGTGCATTACACAAGTATACCATCACCTGACGTAAATTAAAAAAAACACATTTTCAGGCAAACGAGACATGGGACAAACAAACATTTGTCAAGCCTAAGTTGCTACTAGTGCGTATACTTCGAAGCGGAAGAGGAGAACAAATGAGGAAGAAGAAGACTGTCGACCAAAAATTATGTAGATAAAACTAATTTATTTTTCATAAGCGCATAAGTGTTTCGACCAACACAGCCACCATCAGGTACCCCTGTATTAAAAAGTGTTAAGAAGAAACCGTGTACAGGTCTACAAACATTAACATTTTTACAAGAAAACTGACACTTCCCTCTCTTACAGAGTGCAGGTGTATATTTGTTTTTACTACGGCGCAAAAGCTCCAGTGGTCCAAGGCCTCCTTTTATCTATCATCCACGATCACATTCAGACACACCACAGTCGGTAGGACTCTTCTGGACGAGTGATCAGCTCGACGCAGAGACCTCTACCTGACAACACACAATATTCACAACAGACAGGCCTCCATGCCCCCGTGCGGGATTGGAACCCACAATCCCAGCAAGCGAGCGGCCGCAGACCCATGCCTTAGACCGCGCGGCCACTGGGATCGGGCGGTGTATACTGTAACTGGCAGTAATATTACGACGTGGGTTTAGTTAGCAAAAAAATTTGTAGCAAACACCGCGTCAACATTTAAGTTTCAGTACGCGGCCTTCATCCTCCCTTACCTGCATTATAATCACAACGCGATGCTCCTACCAAAGATGGAGGAAAAGATAACGAAGCGGAGGCAGTACTTGTGAAGCGACAGAGTTCACTCTGTTTCTGGTTGATATTTTGATTATCAGATGAATAGCGCAATGTCAATTTAATTTTGACGTTTTGCTGACCGTGCATCTCAGTATATTTATATCAGTATTTAACCAACTCGATGAACAAAATTTGTTTCACAGTAAGTTTTATTTCATGCCTCTACATGTTTCGAGCACATGTGTCCATCATCAGGAGGTCAAAATTGCATTACACAGCATCTGGTGTCATCACAGCTATAGGTGGCCGTCTCGTAATTGTTTCATTACGGCTGTTCATGTCGATATGTATGATCGTCGTGAATTTCTTAACGCCTGCGCAAGGTTGTTTACATAAGCAAACATAATCCTCGAATTGATTGGCATATGCGCATGGAAGGCTTCCGAAGAAGTGTAAAGTATTTGTTTGCATGAGAGGTAGTTTGAACTGTTTGGAGACAACCTGCGGCATTCGAGTTCTCGAATTTAGTGATGACGATCGCGACGTATCGCGGACATTAAATTCGAAAGGATAAATCAGTCCCTCAGATGAAAGCCTTCTGGATTCCTACAACGTAACATACACATACAGCACAAAGAGTTTGTTCCCACGTCCTTCCATGCAGGTACAAATTTATTACACTACTCAGTGTTAAGGAATCTGAAGACAACTACTTGAGTAACAAACCTTGAAGGGTGTAAACTTCATAGCGAATCCCCTGCGTACCTTGAACTAACTCACCGCTCTACACCACTGCCAGAGATGTTGCCGTGTGAGCCGGCGAACAGTGCTCCTAAGCATACTCTACAATTCCAAAAAATAGAATCGGTGAACAACTCGAAACTCTTAGACCACTAATCTCATCTTCTCACACGGATTATTGGGGAAACAGAGGGCGGGAAACTTGGTTTTATCCATGATTAATCGACGTGATAATTAACCGAAGACGCGTCTAGCATGTCAGCAACTTTCAATTGTATGCAAATTAATTCTCTCTTGATCCACGGTAAGAAAGGACGTTGTTAAAATGTAAGCCCCTCTGTCTCTAAAATCATTAGCACCTTAGATCTTAAGTTTTTTATCTTTCACTTAATCTGAAGTTGCGCTATGTTTCATCAATACCTGTGACGACTCCACATACAAACCTTCAACTGCGCATTTAATAGGAGAGACGGCCGAAAAGTTGTTCAGTGAACCATCTAGTATTGAACTTAAACAGTTTACTTTTAAAAGAAACATCCGTAAAATTAATTTTTATTTAATTTCGTTTTATTCATGACAGGGTTTAGGAGGGGAGATGTAACCATTGGTCCTACAATTTCTAATTTAAGGAAGTTTTCCCTATTTTTATCATTTCACCGTGTATTCTGTAGATTATTTAATTACAAACAAACACATGCACATATATTATTTAACAAGTCTAAAATTTACATAAAAACATTTAAAACGCTCCTACATGTTTCGATCACACGATCATCCTCAGGGAGAATATATTGTTCCTTGCTAAAGCTATAATTTAAAACATTCAGTGAATTACTTCATGTTAACTTGGTGCTGTGACAGCATGTCTGTAAATAGAAAATATTTATTAATTAGACTGTTAAAACAATATAGTAAGTAAGAATTGAATATTATACACAAATAACTAGGCTATCCGGTTTGAAGCTTGAGTAAGCATAACTTTAGCAAAGAACAATATATGCTCCCTGAGGATGATCGTGTGATCGAAACATGTAGGAGCGTTTAAAATGTTTTAATATAAGTTTTATACTTCTTAAACAATATATATATGGACATATGTTGCTGTGTGTAATTAGTTAAGTAAATGAAGTTGTCCCTATTAATATGTATGTATCAGAACATTGTACGGTAAAGTAAACAGTAAACAGTAAAGAGTAAACAGTAAACACAGGCCCCTTTATTTTTATTTCACTTATTTGACAATAAAAACTGCTGTATGACTCACCACGGGATAGAAGATAAGGTTTCGATTCCCCGACCGTCAAAATTTGTAAGTTTACTAACGCGTTTAAGCCGGTTCTGGGCCAATCGTGCTGCCTGTGTAATGCTAATCAGGGGTAAAGATAAAGGGCAGTGAATCCTTCCACTCAACTACAAAAATGAAGTGAATGTTTGCAAAGGGTTAGTTTATTCCACCTACTCAACCAATCTACCTGTTCGTATGAGTGGTTATTTCTCTGTTATACTAAGGCGCTGTAAAATGTTTCGAGACTTTTAAGGAATATAAAATTTCTTATCTTCTTTTCCACAGTTAGGCTGGAGCGAAGAGTTGTTTGTTTAATGCATGTGGATTTTATTAATAGAGAAAAGTTGTACTAAGCATACTGTAATTAAAGTAGATTTATAAATACTTATCTGTACACACACACATATATGAATATCAAGTGTTGGTTCACGCAAAATAAAATATTTGGTCCCTTCTCCCTTCTGAAATCTGCTTGGACTGATTGACCCTTGCAGATGGGACAGATGTTGTACCGAAACTACGGTAACTAACTACCAACCCACCCAGGCAACATCCTGGAAGAACGAAAGCCTGAGTTATGCCACGGCGGAAGCTGGCATTCTCGTAAAATGTTGAATTGGGGTCGTTTATTATCATTCTATATTACATCGGATTGTGAGCACGTGTTTACTGTCTCCGACTGATAAGTAGTTTTTACATGATTTTCGGTAACTTAAGACGTTCGGTAATGCTACGCAAAAACTTGTGAAAATGTAGATTACTACATTTGATACTCGGTGCCATATTTTCTCCACTCATTTCTTTGTGGTTAATAATGTTAGTGCTATTATTTAATAAGAAACATTCCATGCAGAAACTACAAGAACTGTTCACCTGTAACTTGCACATTCCGACCCATGTCTGATACAGACTGCAATCCCCGCTGTTACCCCGATACACACACATCACCTGATCCAATAACAATATTACGCCCTGTTACAGGAAATTCCTCGCTCCACTAGCTGGAAAATTATTCATTTGCTTCGTTACCGGTCGTTATGAGCCCCAACCTTTTACCACACGTTCTCACTGCCTGTGTAAAAGGGCGTGGTTAGATTACAATTTGCTTCTCCCTCCCCATTCCAAAAGCCACTTTCGTCACCCTAACACTTCACTCTATATTCAACGCCCATCCCTCTAACACGACGCACTCGATTTCGGTCAAGTAATGCCAAATGTACCAGAAAATTGGACAATTTTGGAACGTCTCTCCGCCATGATGGTGTACACAAGCGGTTTGACACAGGTAAATTCGATTGTGTCAATTTTCAAATACCGTGGCGGTGTACAGACTGCATCAGTTGATCTTGCGGCATGTCATAGTTTTGTGTGGATTCTAATTTAACATCACATTGGCTCAAAATAACCTGAAAAATGTATACTTCATTAATTAGAATCAATTATGTCATGTAGCTGAAATCAGATTATGGCGTTTCCACGGACAAGCACGATCCAATGCGTAAGTACCGTTGCAGTGAGCGAGTAAGCACATTGACATTAGGGGCACCTGTAAGTTACGGAATATTAAGTACAAATTGTGTACGTTTTACTAATATGTGTTGCAAATTACAATTTGTGTTGCAGTCTACTGCCTTGCCACTAAAAATCACTTAATTTCTTGCAATAGTGGGTTACGTTTTTAAGTATTTTGGTCCGATTTGAAATACCAGGATTGTATCTGTTTTTGTCCCTTCTCAGATGGTTCTCTAGAAGACTGAGTCGTCCAGTTTCAGTAATGCTTTCTTCTCAAAATAAAACGCAAAGATCAGTCCAGAAATTAAGTCATACTAAATATGCTCTGTCCGGTTGCCCGTTGATCGATATCGTTTAGAAAATTTAAATATCAAACTTTTTAAAGGCAATTTACATTTGCAAGTAAGAAACTTATCACTAGTGCAATGAATTTTAAATCTTAAGTATGCATATATGTGGATGAATCCTGTAATCAGAAACGATTTTAAGTTTTTAGCGGACTATATTATAGTATTTTTATCTCAGTAATTAACCAAATTGATGCACAAAATTTTTGTTTTACAATAAGTTTATTTCATTCTTCTATAAGTTTCGAGCACATGGTTAATTACTGAGATAAATATACTGAAATGCACGGTCAGAAAAACGTAAAAAAAATATTACAGTAGTTATTGTATTTATCTGCAAGTGCAGTATATAAATATTTGCTAAGAAAAATACCGGATTTAAAAATCACATATAACTGCATTTAACAGCAGCAAACACGGATTATCGGTCACCTTCAAGTCATCGTTGAAAACTCGGACACATTAAAAAAATTTTGAGGAACTTTAAGTTGCCTTATTCATGAAGTGGACAAATAATTTGTTACGAGAAATTCGCCTTACAACATTATTTAAGTAAGCGTGAAATGTTAACTAAAATTCATTTATTGAACACGAAATTATATTTGAACATTTGGGTCAACCCCACGCCACGCCAACACAAGTATAAAATGGCTATTAAGTGACACTGATTCGTTCTTACGTTTCGTAACAAGTTTAATGTGAACAAATACATCACACAGCTTGCTAAGTCGCAAGTCGGTAGCCATTTTTAATACGCTGTCGTCTGAACTCATTACTCCTGCATTCACATTGTCACACTGAAAAAAACCATGCATGAAATTTAATAAAATAGCTGTTAAAGTGATCGACCGAAATTCGAACTCGGTGCCAAGTGAATAAAATCTTCAACTTGATAAATTTTTCTTCTGACTTTACCAATGGTATGTGTGTGTGTGTGTGTGTGAAGGGACGAGAGACAGAGGAAGGGAGAGTAAGAGAAGCGCAGACATCTATCTTAAGGAGCGTGGTTCAGCACCATTAGATCTTCAGGATATTTGCACAGAGCTAAACGGCTCTTAAGCACTGACAGAAAATCAAAATTAGTCCTCTACTGCCGATCAGTTAATTCAGCGACTTAACGTCTGATACGTAACACCCGTGAACATTCGATTTTCCGAAACTTAAAAGTGGATCACTGAATATCAAAACTTATTTATCAATTACAGATATGTCTTGCACGTTTATAAGACGGTATTATAAAATATTTATCACCACTCTATTCTTATTCCGTCACAACTTGTCCACTTTACCCATCATTATCTTCTACACATACCTCTTGAAGAAGGAATGACAGTAAAAATGTCCTCCCAGGAAATTGCATGCTTCAATAGTCGGAAATGTTAAAAAATTCTTGTTGGCGCTCGGACAAATATTTCGCGGTAAACGTCTCCTTGTTACACATTCGGGCTGTGCAAGGTAGGAATAGAATCTCATAAGAGAATAGAGGGAAGCATCTACCCCTGCAATTGTCACATAACAAAAATACTCAAAAACAGAAGACATGAATTGTTTGCAGTGAAAATCGCCTGTGCAGCAGTGGAACCAAGCTTCATGCGCTCGGGCCGATTCAGCAAAACGTACTCAGTAAGCCATAACATTCCAGCCTAGCTGCTCGAAGATCCACATGATCGATGTCTGATCGCGACCCGACACATGGGGATAGGTGAATGAAACAACAGAATAGGTGTCCCTCTAGCGTATAACTACGATAGCCTTCTAATCCCTAACCGCCTGTTCAAAAATACTGCCAAATCTGGCAAATTCCTCCGTCACACCATCCATTGCCAACAGTATCACAAACACCATACAGGAAAAGCCCCAAATGAGAGGCACTTCTTATGAAAGAATAATCTCTCATAGTCTTACCAAAAATCACTACCTTCACGAAAGACGGAGTGGACGAGACGGGAGAATGATTTGCGAAGTGTTATGTTTACTATTACTGCTACTGGATGACACAGTTCTTCTGGGATAAAATGTTGTCACGGGGAATCCCAAACATTCGAAGGGACGTACTGCCTTCATCATCAAGCGTCATTCTTCCAGGCCAATTGACCCTTGACGATAAAAGCAGTAATAAGGGATCCGATTACCCTGTGAGGTGGCGTCATATCCTACAGCAGGGTTGGGTAACCTCTCTGAAGGCACGTGCTAAAATTGTCTATACGTTGCGAAAAAATTCTTTCACGTGCTCGTGGGAATTTGGAAGAACAAAATAAGGTTCTGAGGCCTCTCCAAAAATTATTATTAATTGCTTAATTATTATTAGTAATAAATGTTATAATTATATAATTAAAACATAATATAATTATTAAATTTCTAATGATGTTATCCTCGAGGTGTGAGATAAGGAAGGAAATGTTACTATAACTGTGGCTGCTACTATTTACTGTTTAAAACGAAAAATGTAAAACGTCTTTCCAATGTCACGTAAACACCCAGTCACCGCCAGGCCGACGCCCTAGTGATAAATACCCAGTCAACATTTCGCACCGCTTCCAAATTGTGTAAAACTGTTTCACTTTCTGTATTATTTGGTAGCAACGCTAATGCATATGCAGTCTATACACTGTCAGGTATGTGTGTATGTATGTGTATACACACACACACACACACACACATATATATATATATATATATATGGGCCGGGATATCTCAGTCGGTATGGCGACTCGCTACGGGCTGGAAGGTCCGGGGATCGAATCCTGGTGGCGGCGAAAATTTCCGCACTCGTCCGGACAGGTCCTGGGGCTCACCCAGCCTCCTATACAATGGGTACCGGGTCTTTCTCGGGGGGTAAAGCGGTCGGGTCGTGGTGCTGACCACTCACTCCATCTAGCGCCGAGGTTAAATAAAAAGTAGAGCTATACCTCTACTCCCTCTCTGGGCCTTCATGGCCCGTTCTAGGGTGAACTTTACCTGTATATATATATATATATATATATACATGTTCCTCATAATATAGAGACGCTAGGCGGGCAAAAGATATTTTCAAAATTGGGACAGCAGTGAATGCCGCGTGCCATAGGTTCGTCAACTCTGTTCTAGGGGAACGGACTCCTCAAGTTCATATTAACGCACGCTGCGTTACTATTCCTGCACCCAGCTCTTGGTAAATGACGAGCTTATTTCATGTGTTCTACTGAACGCGAACTCTTAGTAGTGTTATTTCTTCCTTGGAGGATCGCTTTTATACCTTTAAAGAATCTTATTGCCAAAGTGTTGACTGTTTGGAGGAAAGGAATCAATAAAGTTTTTGCATGTGGTGGATTCTGTTCTACAACCCATTGTACATAAAAGCCATAACTTTGTGCACAAGGAACAAAAGATTTACTCATTCAGTATAGGTTCTTGAGTCTGAAGACAGAAATGTTCCGAAGTTACAATCTTCCCCAGCACACCCCTACTGTTCCTTCCAGGTATCAAAATTGCAGGGTATGCGGCGGGGCTTTGAATTTAAAGTGTTACAGTGATAGGAACAGAGATGAGGGTTGAGAAAGTTCCTTTCCCTTGACAAATAAACTTTTTCTTCCTCTATCCTCACTTTAAATTCTCTTTATTTCCATCGCTCTAAAGTTTACACACGCAGCTCGATACAAAGACCCTGTATAGCAATTTTGCACAATATGTATACGCTTTCATCACTTTTTACGGTGGTGGGGGCGTATAGTGTGGTAACTCCCAGAAGCTTTTCGCTGTTGTAAATGCGTCATAATTAAGTTACGAGCCGCGGAACGAGCGCCGAGTTTTGTTCAGACTGCGGTCTCCCACCCACAATACACGTTCAAACAAGAAGTTTAACACGATATACTTTTTAATGTCAAAAATATAACATATACACAACACAACAGGTAAAAACCCTCCACGTGTCAAAATTGTATGAAGTCTGGTCAGGATATAACATTTACCATGTATGATACTTTGAAAAAGGTGACATTTATACCCTGCTCACTACTTTGATGCATAATTCCGAATTAGCTTGACAGTTAATAACAAGGTAGTAGCAAAACTACCGGGCTTCAGTTTTATCCATCTCACAAAACCCTGCATAATATATCGAATGTTAAGGCCTAAACGCTGTTCGTCACGCTGTGAATACCAACCGTATCGTATAAACGGCACTTAACGTTGGTCCGGTATCAACAGATTGTGTTACATTTCAGTGACAAGGCAAACAGTTACAAATTTTGGGTTCTCAAATATGCTAATAAGAACCACAAACATTCATACCGATAAATTTCTCTATTAAGACTGAACCAGTCTTGAAAATGAATAAATGCTGCCGGTCTGTCAGAAGTAAAGTTTTAAGTTTTCATCTGTTTAACTAACGTCGGTACTACATGCAGTAGAGACGTCAGGTTCAAACCCCGGACAATTATTTCAGGTGTGAAAGCCATCGGTGACCGCTGGATAACAGGCTTGGTGAGACAGTGCGGACGGTTTGGCTGCTGCGAAACACACAAAGCCTTTGCTTCAGCCCCAATCTAAACCTTGTTTCTCAAGGCTGCTTCTCGCATTCAAATCAATACACTTAGCTACCCCGCCTCCTACACAGACACGCATTCTTAATGTAATATTATTTAGAACTTGTGTGATTATTTCCAGCAGGACACACAATATGCGTGTTGATCCTGGAGGTCTATTCAGCGTCCTATACAATGGCTAACGTCGGAATTCCACCCCCGAATATCACAACTTATGTCCATCTAGTGCAGTGATTTAAATTGCGCAAAAATGTATCACCATACATTCACACTCCTTCATCACATGGCACATTATCAAACACAGAGACAAGTGACTTTTTACTACAAAACTACTGTAAAATATAAATTATATAGATACTCTTCACCCCAAGAAATTGTCAGTGACCCTGTAAAAGTGTTTAGGTTAGGTAAATTCTGTATTTTCACATTTGAATCCTGTAACTGTATTTACAATTTCACATTATCAATATTAGTGCAAATTTACGCTAGTTCATTATTTCCCAACGCGGTTATTAATTGTCTTAAAAAACCTGCCTGTTGTATAAAAAAGGTACATTACAAATTATCACTATGCCTAAGGCATTACTGAATGCTTTAAGAAGGCAAATAGTCGAGGCGCTATGAACAGGGTATAACTACAATGGACTTCGAAAATGTTTCGCTTATTTCGAAATTAGTAAAAGAGACAAAATATAAACATTTATCTTTAGTGCGGTCCTGGGTTCTAAAGCGATCGAAGTTCAGCCGGAAAAAGGAACCTTGAGTCTCAGGTGGCCACTTTCTACGTTCATAAATAACGAAGATTCTTTACAAGAATCTACAGTGCTGTGCTGTGAATTAAAAACAAACCATAGACCCAGTTCTTGCAATATGGTATGAAAACAAATACCACGTATAAAAAACACATAAACTGAATTGCCTAAAAATGCAAGAAATAATAGCATTTTCTTATATAATTCTAAATATCCCTATAAATAAATATTCGGACATGTAATTCTACCTACATTCGGAGGAAAAAATAATATTCGAAATGTATACGCACGCACATCACACACATTAGAGAGACAGACTTGAAAGTATTTCTAAATTACTTACTAATCAGAAATACGCACATTGTAACAAGAGCAAACACTGCACAAAAGCAAATTGAATAGAAAATTACATAACCTGACGTGTGAACACACGATTTTTAAAAGGGAAGATGTCGCATTTCCTTACAACACGTTTAGGTTTTCTGGTTTTACAAAATGTAATAAAGATTTGTACATGCCTTTATATAGTAGTGGTCCCAAGGTTATCAGTTACGCGGACCGAAACATGTTGTGACCTGTATAGCATACAGAAATAAATGTCATTTTAGGGGTGAAAATCAGTTTTGTGTAAAGAATAACAACGAAGAAGACGCGACCTTAAGGCCTTGAAACGCATAAGACCTTAAGCTTATTATGTGTAGAAATTCCGCTGTAATATATGCAGTAGAAATAGATTTATTGAATAACCTTGAATCTCAAACATTTCAGGCATCCATATAGTAAAACAACTTTAAAATATTTTGGAATTAAATTTATAGATAAGGGTCCTGAAAATTCTCGTATCATGTATATACGAGTAGAACTGGCACAGGGTTAATTGAGAGTGTGAATAATGGCCGTAGTCTTCTAGCGGACTCGAACTCTTAAGATGTAGTTAGAATGTGTATTTGTCTGTTTCAATCTTGGTTTTTCTTGAGGGTTTAGAAGTACAAATACCTAATAGGCTAACGCGTGGTGTAACATATTACAAACGCCTTCTCACTCTCATATTTGTTTGCTATAAACATTTCCTGTTGAATTGTGTGTAACGACCTGGTTATCTGCCACTAATCCTACTTGCAATATACGGTTAAGTATATTTGCGTTCTTTGATCTATTCTGTATACACTCTGCGGTTGCTTGTAGTTATTCGCCTGACGGACATTAACTCCAGCTTAACACTAATTATTAAACAACTACTGCACACATTCAATGTTGGATCAAATGTAGATAAGAACGCGACAGAGATGCATGGCATGAGCAACAATGTGAAATTAAACAATGTGTTCAAACAGACGCAGAAAAATGAGCGGGGATTTGTTTAAAATAGGAATATTTTAATTAAGGAATCAGAGTATTTGACATTTCTCCGATGACAGTACTTACCTGTAAAATGAAGAGTAATAAAACAAAAAGACATGCGGTCGGTCCACAGCTTTCAGTTCGTTTCGGTCTAAGTAAAGCTGGAATCTGTAGCAGAAATATTCAGTTTTGTTTTAGTCATGATCTGCCTGTTACTTCAGAACCCTAAGCTTTGTAGCGAACTTGTGCTCGTTAAATGTACTCTGTGGTTCACTTCAATTTGGATTTCTTCAATTCATAGAGACTGCTATACAATCAAACCTTACACGACTGTTAACAGATAATTTTAAGTTACTACAGAATACCATTACAAGCCCTTCTCTTGATAATGCCACTACCAGCATGGTAATGGAACTGATTTACAGCATATCTCTTCAAAGGTGAAAATAAAATAGAAGTGCCGATACATAACGCAGCCCCCCCAGCTAGCTCTCTGTTTCTCTCTCTCTCTCTCAAGATATATATATATATATATATCTATGTGTGTGTGTGTGTGTGTGTGTGTCTTCAGAGACCCACCGGAAATAAATGTTTTGCTTCTCCCAGCACGAAAATTTCTTCATGCAAGCATCATTTTAGGCTTCTGATTCTTACGTCATTTATTGACGTTGTACCAAGTATGTGATGTAAATCTCGTCGAGATGTCAACATTAACATAACAGCTGCAGAGATCTTTGCAAGTATTGACAGGCAGCTGCTCATAGCCTACAGTACAGCTCCAGCAATGGATAAAACCACGTACATTCTTGCAGAAAGCGGCTGCTAGCCATTAATTTTCCAAAATCCTATTTTTCATTTTGTTTATAATAGAAATCATAAAGGTACAACAAATTGAAATGTATGATAACAATTTATATGCCCACTAGAAATGCGTTACGTTTCAAAAAGTGCAATTTATCAAATATTATTTCAATTTGAACATCCAGCTGACACAACTCTCGGAATATTAAAATAATACAACACGTATACATAAACCTTTAGATTATATATTTATCGTGTTTGTCTGTTAATTAGAAAATTTTATGGGCCTTACACGACGCTCCGTTTGTTCGATCATGTAATATTTGAATCGGGAATTTAGATTCAGGTATTAGTTGTGGGATGTGATCACAGGGTATTTAAAAACAGTAACGAATGAAACAACACGTCTTGCAATGTATATTAAGCAATGTGTCCATTCTGTCAATGCGCTCAAATGATAATGGTGTTTTTCCCGCTTTCGTTTTACGTTTGTGAGGAGCGGCGGAGTGACAATAACGAAAGGTGTACCGGCCGCACTTCCCAGGCGGAAGGCCTGCGTATGATCACGACAACACAAATTATAACCTTCATACACATTCAGACTGTCTTTCCTGTCTTCTCGACCACGTGAAAGCTAAGTAAATATGGAACCCGTTTGGAAAGAATAACATACCGTAACTGACACTAATTACACTTGTAATAGGAAGACATTTTCTTTTGTAAGGACGAAGTGTGACGCTTTACTCTTCCTGTCAGCGTGTCGCTCACTTTTGGGTTCACCCAAAGCAGCCTGCGGTAAAGGTTGTCCAAGACCAACACGACTGAACCAAGAAGAAAAAGAACAGAAGCACGCCTGTTACCACTGCAAAGTGCAGGATCCCAAGGGGTATACAGAAAGAACGTGCGGAGTAAGAACAGCGGCGAAACTAACATCAATTCCTCGACACAAGTAAGCTTCACATAAAACGACACCCTGACTTTGCATCTCCTAGCAAGACGCTTCCCGTGATACCAAATGCAGGAGCCACGTAAACATTAACCACAGCTGTAGTCCTGAAGGCGAAACAGGACGGACGGACACTTACAGTTAAACTAAACAATAATCTCTAGCAAATCGAAACGCGTCTAATTGCTGTTAAAGTGGACAGCGACTACCCTTTGACTCGCCATGCAAGTTGTCAATTGGCTCGTAATGAGTAATAGCTTAACTTCAATGTACGCTAGAGCATATACGAAGGGCTTTGATTGTGTGGAGCGATAGTTACTGAAGGGCGACAGAGTCTATTAAAGGGGGCGGGGGGAGGGGCGGACGAAGGGAAAATAAATTTTAACTTCCATAGTTCAGAAAATTATAAATTATTGATACAGAAAATAAGAAATTCCACAAGTGACCGTGCTTATCAACACAACTTCTCCTCGGGTCGCTGATTTTTAAGCGCGTTCGCAAAATTGCTTTAAGCGAATATTAGCTTCGTCATGTCCGTCCGTCTGTCCGCATGGAACAACTCGGCTCCCAATACACGGATTTTCATGAAATTTGACATTTGAGGGTTTTTCGAAAATCTGTCGAGAAAATCAGAGTTTCACTAAAATCTTACACGAATAACGGATACTTTACATGAGGACGAATACACATTTATATCATGTCTCTTTCATTTCTTCTGAGAATAAGAAATGTTTCAGAAAAACTTTGTACAGTAAATCAGAACACACATTTTGTGTTCAGTAACTTTTTTTTAATCTTCCCTTTTATGAGATGACGTGGAAATATACTGTACCACGGGGCAGGCCACAGATGACAACATGGCGCATGCGCATTTCATGCTGGATATCTAAGGCTATAAATACACACACTCAGGTTGTGTAACACTCATTGCTTTCCCACTGCAACAATGGTTGCACGAACGCCCCTCAATGTTACGTTGTACGTGCATTGCGTGTCTTATTACTCGCACCAGGTGCTAGAGAACTCAGGTACGCCAGTTGCCATGAAAAATAATGACTTAATCATACTGATATTTTTTATTGAATTCCGAATGTTAGTAAACCGAAATGACCTACACGTGTTTAGCGGGATGAGACTTGAGACGCGACGCATTGTGACATAACTTCCAACAGTAAGGGGATCAAGTGAAGAGAGCAAGCAATTACTGTAAATGATGTTCTCTGGTGGTCACACATCCACGTGATGAACACCCTAAACTTTGCTGAACCGCGAATATATGCAGTCAATCGTGCTTCAAAACCTGGTGTGATGGTATGTACGTTTTGCTGCCACCGGGAAATATTTCATCGAGCGTGCTGTCTGGCATGTAGTCTAGTTTCAGACTTGCAGGCATTTCTGCTGCAGATGGATGCGAGATGCAAAATGTTGAGAACCAGTGATGCAGATTTCTTGTCTTGTTCGATGTGCAGATTTGGCATTGTGTTCTGTCGGTTTCCATTGCATATTGCTGCCACTGACACATGTTGCTCCCCCGACAAATTATTTCCTTCGGGAGGTAAACTGTGCTCGTGTTCAGCGAAACAGGTGACAGCTGTTTTTGTTAGTGCAGTGCCTTGGGTGAGCTGATGAGGATGTTTTGGAACACTAAAAATTTTACGACACTTGTTTCTTAGCATGACATTTTTCAAGCTGTGGTTGTATCGAGCGGAAAGATGCTACAGTTCGCAGAACGTGTTTCATTCGAGTGAATAAGATAAAGACATTACAGAGCGATACCATTGACCTCATTCAATACATATGGGATTTGTGGTGGACAATGGAGCACTGAGACAGTTTGTCTCCAAGTACGTATGTTTCCTCCTCTCACTTTCAATATCTATGCTTCATTCATCAACCACTACATATTAGACGCAACTGACAGCAATGAAAACTCGAGGGTGGTCGGTGAGCCTTCGAAAGCAACCATTGGCACGCAAGTTTGTTTTGTGTTTCGAAGGTCACAGATCATAAACGGATGTTGGGTTTGCTGCTCTGTTGCCATGGCTCGAACAAAACAGACTACACGAAAGAATACTGGAGGTAGAGCCCCTTGGATACAGCTTTCTACAAAAACCGCTCGAAAGTTTGTTCCTGCAACTGGGGTGTGAAGAAACCACACAGGTATCGAACTGGATGCAGTTGTTCTAGGCGAACGTCGACGGCACCAAATAAATATCAAGTTGAGAACTGCCCATTTCTTAGTAATTACGCAGCGAGTAGTGGTTATTTCGTACCGACGTTTCGGTACAACCTATCGGGCCCAACTTCAAGGAAACTTCTGGTTTCTTGAAACTGAAGATGGGATCGATAGGTTATCCCGAAATGTCGGCAAGAAGCTAACACTACTCACTGTCAAATAACCGAGAAGAGCGCAGTTCTCAACTACTTCGTGATGGAAACCTGAAATCATGCAAACAACCAATTTACTGGTCCGCGAGCTGTCAATAGAGCAAATTTTCGTTGAGATTTCACAGCACTGATATTCAGTTTCACAGAACTCCACTGATGGTTACAGGAATTCACACTACGCGATTCACCATTATGTCCAAAGACAACCAACTTTAGAGGCCTAAAATTTTATTGATATTAGTATATTTGTTAACTGCAATTGGGTCGACACCCGGTGGCAGAAGTACAGTACACATTTACCCAAAACAATACATAGAACAACACAATTAACCACTTTGGTTAGAAGGCTTTCTGGGATTCGAACCTGGACAACCACGTCCGGTCAATCATACAATCCAAATTTCGGAGACCTACTCCACCTCCATCTTCAGGGTGATGTGAAATGACTCTGCACTCAACTTCAACATCACCTTGAAGCTGAAGATGGAGTTGGTCTACGAAACTTTGGATTTTACAATTTACCTGAAACGGCTTTCACCCCCAAGAATAATTTATTGTGTTCTGTCGCCGTGGTAATTCAAGACATATATGACACCCAACTTGCTAGACACAACCGAGGAGAAACACCTTACACTCAATCATAGACGGCCCTTTTCAGGGTCCACACTTTTCTAAAGAGAGTTAATACTTTGCTTGCCATATAAAATATACGCATGTCGGAATTTCCTGAACTGCTGGGTAAGGGAATTTAAGTAGGGTTGTTTAATTCTACAACAACTTGAACCTAAAAGGCATTTTAAATCTGACTTTTGAATTACGTTCCAAACATTTCGTTTTTTTAATACATTGCGTTCTGTGATTTGCAGCATTGATCAGGTACATTTAAAACAAAGATGGTTTGTGATATGTGCAGATCATTGCATTCTGGTATACACATTTTTCTAATACGTTTCTAAAAATTACCTTCGATCTGAAATATTTTGGCCTTAGTAAGAATGCTGATGCAAATCGCTCTAGCTTTAGTGATAGGATTCATACACGCGAACAGGTACGAGGTAGTGACGAAGCCAATCCTCGAATTTGACTTAATTCGCTGCGCTTTGCGCATGCTTCATAACATTTTATGAGTTTTAGAATTTCGTTTTACTTAACGCAGGTATCAATACGTTTTCCTTGGTGTTTACTTTTTTTTATTGAATCTGTATTTTTCAGTGTACAACTAGGGCGAGGAAAGGGGGCTTTCTATACTCTCTTATTATAAGTAAATCCACGGCTTGAATCCCGTATTCTACGTCTTACGATAGCGAATTGGAATTTATATAACTTTAATTATGGACACTGCGATGAAACATCCTGTGTGCAGTGAAGATTTAATGAAGGCCGGTCACACCCATTTTGATCAGTGACATTAGAAACGCCAACCTAGAATTTCACATTCAAAAACTCTCATAAGAAATACTTCTTCATTTAGTGCATAAAGTCGTATTGTATAGTATAACTTCATTCTTCGTCTCTTTGGAAGATTGAGGTAGGAATGTGTTTCGACACAACTTAACTGAACTCATTTTGACGAAGACCGATGCTCCCGATCCTATATAGCCGTCATTAGCATGCTTGTCATCACAGCTGGTCCTGTCAAGTCTCTTAGTCAGCGCCCTGTGTCATTACGGGGCTTCGATTTCTAATTAACGACCAGGAGTTGTAAAAAAGGAAGCTTGAGCCTTGCAGGCATACGCGTATCTAAATATCAGTCCAAGGTCACACTGCAATGTAAAAGGTAAATTTCACCCTTAGAACAGGCCACGAAGGGCCAGGGGGAGTAGAGGTATAGCCCTACTCTTTCTCTAACCTCGGCGTTGGATGTGGTGGGTGTTCAGCCCCACGCCTCGGCCGCTTAACCCCCGGGAAAGAACCGGTGCCATTGTATAGGAAGCTGGGTGTGCCCCAGGGCCGGTCTGGATGTTTCTGGAAAATCTCGCCTCCACCGGGATTCTATCCCCAGACCGTCCAGCACGTAGCGAGTCGCTATACCGACTGAGTTATCCCGGTCCACGATGAGAAGTAGATTTTTAAATTTTATTGTGTATAATCTTCAAGATTTGAATATGCGAAGCCGAGTTATGAAGGAAACAATAATACTGCTGGACACTGCGCATGTTTCCTTAAGAGAATGCGGTCGGCTCTGCTGTAGATGAACAGAAGACTATTAAAGGACTCCAAGTTGCCGAAATGGCAGAGAACCGTACTTTACATAATTTGCGCACAGGATAATGGATACTGAATCACAAAGTGACAAGAGCAATGCCACTTAGCTTCATTAATACGTAACAACAGACAGCACGTTCCGCAGTGTGTTGCACACGTTGAACATTCTTGCACAACACATCTGAGAATGGAACTGACGTTCTTAAACAATGTAATACGCATTTCAACACATGTTATGCAAAATTCTACAATTGGCAATGCGTTCAAGCGAAAATGGTGTGTTTCCGTACTTCGTTTCACGTCTGTGAGGCGAAACGGCATCTAACTTGGAGCAGATTGCATGGTGTACCGCACGTACTTCCCAAGGGAGAGGTTCTCATTTGATCACAAGAAGACATTTGAACACCTACACGATGGGTCCGAATTTGTCGTTCTCCCTTGCGGCACACTGTAGAAACGCCATTATTTGTTTTCCAGTAGCTGCTTGCTTGTGGTTTGAGTGGGGTCGTCTGCAGAGTGTCTGTACAGTCCGCTGGTCATCTGGCAAAGGCTGCGAAAGCCACTACTGTGCCTGCCTTGCTGTGACATCCCGACTCCTGTGCTTTGTCCTGCTGTTTCCAATTCTGGTGCTGTTGCTTAGCACAGGATCATCACGCTCTAGCTCCCTGGAGTTATGAATTATGAAAATATTTCTGATGCGCATACAATATACACACAAATTCACAACGCGCGTGATTATCACAAGTAATGTGACGAATGAAACAAACTTTTGTAGGAAAGTAATGAACACACGAACGTTAAACGCGCAGTTGTAAAGAGCAATTAAAAGAGTCTGTTTTTTTATAAATCGCAAGCTCAGAATGTGCCTCATTTTCTTTTCCCACATCAGATGATATTTTACTTTGTGCCAAGGATGTTAGCGACAGTATCTGACGTAGCATTTTCGAGTTGAGGTTAATGCAAGAGCTAGAACAGAGCAAACAATTCGTACCCTACCCCTCGCAAATATGACCTCTTCGCCTCATAATAAACTGAGGGCCTCCTGCTAGGGAGGTGAGTGGAGTATACATTGCATTACGCTGTAAATCTGATGCCATTAACCTCAAAGGCCTGGAAACAAAAAGAGACACACATTAGTGTCATGCGTACAGATTGAGGATCGGATTGTCTCGCATTGCATATACTGATATGAATGTGGCTTCAGTTGTGTGTTTTGAAATAAAATTTCAACATCTGTGATTCCATCCTAGAAATATGACTTGAGTCCACACTATTAGTACAAATTTTACTCACACGAATGATACCGGTCTTTTTCAGGGCCCACTAAGGCAGAAAAGATGAAAAATCAATTGTTGCAGGACATAACTTTACATACGTTTTTATTTATTCATTCTTTCATTCACTAGTTTCCGAACTAATTGTAAATAATTGTGATTCAGAATAGCGAAGTTTCTACATTACTGCCACGGCCAATTGCATTCTTTCCCTACAGAACTGATAACATGCGCTTTAATTTCTTCATAAAAACTAGATACCAACTACTACAAGACATGGCTCCGGACCGCTGGGTGGGTAATACTAAACACAACACTATCGACAGAATATTGAACAGTGTGGGTATATGGACTGGATTGGGCTGGCCCAGGATAGAGACAGGTGGCGGACGCTTGTGAGTGCGGTAATGAACCTTCGGGTTCCGTGAAATGCGGGAAATTTCTTGACTAGCTGCAAACCA
>Ga0136643_10003885_pt1 | contig 20350 bp, 2 predicted proteins | sample TergutLab28metaG_FD_96883 | JGI IMG/M metagenome (GOLD analysis project Ga0136643, IMG submission 96883) | Labiotermes labralis P1 segment gut microbial communities from Petit-Saut dam, French Guiana - Lab288 P1 (version 3) (version 3) | ecosystem: Host-associated > Arthropoda: Insects >...
ACAAGCTCCGCAGGATAAAGTTTCTTTTCATAACACTCATCAGGCAAAGGCTTGATTTTAGAAATAATTCTATCAGATTCGGATTCAAACGTTTTGCTCACCGTATCTGTCGACAAAACTACGACATCTTCAAGTGAAACCACGTCCACTATAACTTCACTAGACGCAGTTTCCATGTTCAGATTGTCAGTTTGTTCCGGCGGAAGTGCGTCAACAATATCAGCAGCAATTAAATAAGCTTCAGTCACAGACGCATCTCCCTCTGCAGTGTAATCAGTGTACTTAGCTCCGTCTTCAGCGTATTTCGACATAATTTGACTTTCGTTAATGGGCCTCAAGTCAACGCCTTTCGCAATGGAGGCTTCTATCTCTCTTTCGACCCCAAAACGCTCACGTTTGCTTTCTTCAGATTCATCCTGCAAGGGCAAAATTTCACAAATACATGTATCAGATTCGGGTTCAAACGACTTGCTGACAGTATCTTTCGACAATACTTCCGTGTCGTCAACTAACACTCCTTCCACTAAACCTTCTTCAGCGGCAGTTTCGTTAGGAGCAATTGCTTCTACAATTTCAGCATCTATTAAATAATCTTGTGACATAGACGGTTCTTCCAGGATAGTGTAATCAGTGTATTCAGCTACATGTTGGTCGGACTTTGATATACTTTCACTTTCGTCAATGTTCCGCTCGACAACGATTTGCGCTATGGAAGCTTCTATCACTTCTTGCAGCACCGCAGGGCTACATATCTCTTCATCACGTTCATCCTGCAAGGTCATAATTTCAGAAACATTTGTAACAGATTCCGGTTCAAACGCCTTGTTGACTGCTTCTATTGACAATACTACCGTATCTTCAAGTGAAACCACTTCCAATATACCTTCCTGATTTGTAGTTTCCAGGTTCAGTGTATCAGTTTCTTCCAGCGCAAGTGTTTCTACAATTTCTGCAGTAATTAAATACGTTTCTGCAACAGCCAGTTCTCTCTCAGCAGTGTATTCAGGGTATACAGCTTTAAGTTCAGCGGATTTCGACATACCTTCAATTTCGTTAATATGCCGCTCGACAACGCTTTGCGCAATGGAAGCTTCTATCTCTACTTGAAGTTCCGCAGGATCACGTTCCGTTTCATCACATTTATCCTGTAGGGGAAAATTTTCCGAAAGACGTGTATCAGATTCGGGTCCAAACACCTTGCTTAATTTAACAGTAGATAATACTACCGTATCCTCAAATGGCACAACTTCCACGACACCTTCCTCAGGCGAAGTTTCCAGCTTCAGCGTGCAAATTTCTTTAGGCTCAAGTACGTCTCCAATGTCACCAGTAATTAAATACGCGTCTTTCGCAGACGGATCTTCCTCTGTAGTGTAATCATTGTATTCAGCTCGATTGTCTGCGGATTTCGACATACTTTCACTTTCGTGAATGCGCCTTTCGACGACGCCTTGCGCAATTGAGGCGTCAACCTCTCCTTTAACATGCGCAGGATAACGTTCCCTTTCATCACATTCATCCTTCAAAAGCAAAATATCAGAAATACATGTATCAGATTCGGGTTCAAAGGACTTGCTGACTGTATCTTTCGACAACACTTCCGTATTATCAATTAACAGCACTTCCACTACACCGTATGCAGCTGTAATTTCCATGTTCAGCGTATCGGTTTCGTCTGGCGCAAGTGCTTTTACAATTTGTCCATCAATTAAATAGTCTACTGTCACAGACGGTTGTCTCTCTGCAGTGTAATCAGTGTATTCAGCACCGCGTTCGACGGATCTCGCCATACTTTCACTTTCGTCAGTATGCCGCTCGAGAACGCTTTGCGCAATTGAGGCTATTATATGGCTTTCAAGTAGCGTTGGATCACGTTCCCTATCATCACATTCATCCTGCAAGGCCAAAATTTCAGAAATACGTGAATCAGATTCGGGTTCAAACGACTTGATGAACGTATCTGTCGACAATACTACCGTATGCTCAAGTGGTGCAACTTCCACCACACTTTCCACAAGTGCTATTTCCAGTTTCACCTTACAAGTTCCCTCTGTGGCAAGAGGTTCTACAATTTCAGGAGTAAGGAAAGAAGTTTCTGTCACAGACGGTTTCGCCTCTGCTCCATGTTTGGCGGATTTTGGCATAATTTCACTTTCGTCAATGCGCCGATCGACAACGCTTTTCGCTATGGACGCCTTTCTCTCTCTTTCAAGTTCTGCTGGATCACTTTCACTTTCATCACATCCATCCTGCAAGGGCAAAATTTCATAAATACTTGTATCAGATTCGGGATCAAAAGCCTTTATAACAGTATCTGTCGATAATACCACCATATCACCAAGTGGCACAACTTCCATTACACCTTCCGCAGGTGAAATTTCCATGTTCAGCGTAGACGTTACTTTCGGTGTAAATGCTTCTACAATTTCATTAGGAATTAAACAAACTTCCGTCACAGACCGTTCTCTCTCTGCAGTGTAATCGGTAAAATCAACTCCATGTTTCGCGGATTTCGACACACTATCACTTTGGTCAACATGCCTCTCGACAACGTTTTGCGCAATGGAGGCTTCTGTCTCCCCTTGAAACTGCGCAGGATAGCTTTCCTTTTCATTAAATTCATCCGGCATGGGCATAATTTCAGATATACTTCTATCAGATTCTGCTTGAAACGACTTACTGACGCTATCTTTGGACCATACGTCCGCATTCTCAAGTGACACAACCATCAGTACACCTTCCTCAGCTGCAGTTTCCAAGTTCAGAGTATCAGTTTCGTTGGTCGCAAGTGCTTCTACAATTTCAGCAGCAATTAAATACGCTTCTGTCAAAGACGGTTCTCCCTGTGCAGTGTAATCAGTGTATTCAGCTCCATGTTCGGCTGATTTAGACATAATTTCACTTCCTTCAATTTGTCCCTCGACAACGCTTTGCGCAATGGAGACCTCTATATCTCCTTGGAGCCCAGCAGGATCACGTTTCTTTTCTTCACATTCATCCGCAAAGGGCATCATTTCAGAATTACTTGCATTAGATGCGGATTCAAAAGGCTTACTGACCGTATCTGTCGACAATACTACCGTTTCTTCAAGTGACACCATTTCGGCTATACCTTCCTGAGCTGTAGTTTCCAGGTTCAGCGTATGAGGTTTTCCCGTCGCAAGTACCTCTACAATTTCAGCAGGAATCAAACAAACTTCTGTAAGAGACGGATTTCTCTCGGCAGAGTAATCAGTGTATTCAGCTCCAGGATCGGCGGATTTCGACGTACCTTCACTTTTGTAAATATGCCGCTCGAAAACGCTTTGCGTATTGAGGGCTTCTATTCCTCTTTGAAGCCCCGCAGGATAACGTTCCCTTTCATCACATTTATCTCTTCCACTTCTTTCAGAAGGTTCGTCTCCAAAAAATGACGGATGAGAAATTTTAATAGCTTTATCGCCTTCAATATCAGTTATATCCACAACTTGTGTTATTATTTGTGAACTGGAAATGATACTTTCTCCACAGGAAGGAGTACCTTTGATTTCAGAGCCACTTATTGCAGGCGAATCTTTCTCCGCGGCGTGATGTCTCAAACCCAAAATCTCAACGATTCCGCATTCTTCTAATTTACTGTTGTCCACATCAACCTCACTAGAATCGGAAACTGTAAGTAAGTGTCCACGAAAGGGACTATACGGGATAAAGGAAGGAGGATCTGGCGTGTGTTCAGTTTCTCTTAAGCGCTTAGTATCATTGAAAGCACTTTCCTCAACCGTAATTTCCTTTCCTGCATCTTCATCTACTTTGTGAACAAATTGATTTTCTTTCAAGAGAGTTTCTTCTGGTATTTCATCCATCGCATTGTGAATCGTAACAAGATTTGTCAAATCGTCATAGGTATGTTCGTCTCCTGCTAGAAAACCTTCGGATTCAACACATGCGATTATTTCCGTTTCTGTAATGGAGACGGTGGGCACTAATTTCTCCACAGCCTCAAATTCCTCCTTTTTCATTACCTGATTTGCTCCCTGTTCAAACGAAGTTACGTGTGATTCATATACCACGGGTTCTCTAGTATTTCTTGTTGCGTCTTCCTGTTCACCTTTCTCTGGAGCCTGCACTAGAGCTTCTGCCAAAATCACAGTTTCATCGTCCAAAAGTAAGTTGCGCTGACCAAAACGTTTAGAAATCGTTTCAGGTTCATTATCGTCTACTCGTGTCTTTTCCGAAACGAATGCACCTCGAACCTCCTTGTGAACAAATGAAAGTGCACTCTCCTTGGTTACAGTTTGCCGTTGCTCCGACACTCCCTCGCCGGCCACAACAACACATTCTAAAAGTTTATCTTCAAGTAAACCTACAACATAAGCAGCTGAATGCTGAAGGGGCTCATCCTTCTCCATGAGCCGTAGAACTTCAATTGTCCTTTCCGGACCAGATACTAATGCACATTTACTTTCTTCCGATGGAGAAAATTTAGTCTCAGCCACAAGATAGTCTTCCTCTATATTAGCCTCTACAAATTCCGAAAACTTACATCTTTCAGGATCCTCGGCCAAAGAGAGCGCTTCGGTTCCTGAACTTGAGAAGTCCATAGGCGTAAGTTCTGATACTTCTACGTCCATTAACACCTCTGCAGGACCTTCCAAAACAAATTGCTTTTTCCTGTTAATAGACAAGTCCTTGGAATCCAACTCTAAAGGATAATCTGTGAATAATGGATGCACGACCGTTTTCTTTAAGTCCGCGTCATAAATTTCAGCTGTTTCTTTCTCATAGGCGGCCGTGCTTATTTCCCGTTTTTCCAACGTTCCTTCTGCTGCCAAAAGTGCAGTAATTTCAGCACACATAATAGTGGCACTGCTACCTTGGTCAGTGACTGCTGGTCGATCTTTTTCCAAGGACGCCTTCCAAATAAATCCTTTCGCAGCCTCTTCCTCTTCGTCTATCAGAGACTCAGTTCCTTCTGACTTTATCTCTGTCGTACCAACAGAATCTTCATTCTCAAGCCCACCACCTAGAAACTTCACATTTTCGGAGCGTGATTCCAGCGGAGACATTTTACTTAACATGACAGGAATTTCACTTTCGGTCTCAGCTGTCTCCATTTCCACGGAAAAATGACCAACATCCATTTGGTGAGCACTCTCAACCAAAGCCCCTTCCTTAAATTTACCAACTGTAATAAATATTTCGTTCGTTTCTACGAGATTCATTTCCTCCGCACAAACAGCCTCATCGTCCTTCAGCATAGTCGAGGCCTCTTCACTAGTAATCTCCCTTTCACGAATTTTTGTATGTTTTACTACTTGTACGTAACTCTCGTCACACGTTTTTTCACTGGTCGACTCCACTGCCTCAACAGGTGGTTTCGACACTGATACAACTTCCAAACGACTTTTATCTGACGGAGAAAAAATGATCTCGGGCTTAACAAACAGTGCCTTCTCAACAGACTCCTGACCTCCAACGTACCCCTCTTCTTTTGGTTTCGTAGTTATAGAAAATTCCTTGCTTTCAACTACAGGAATGTCTCTAACCTGAACTCCAGACACGTCCGTCTTGACGGGTGATTCAACAACACTGCTTTTCGCGACAAAATCTTTCTCCACTGCTAGTAAGTCCGTATCCCCAGTATAAAATTCTGAATGCTCCATCACTAAACACGGTTCCTCAGCTTTCGCTCCATGCAACGAGGTTTGAGGAAATTTCATCCATTCTTGAGAAACAATGTCCTTCGCATCAACTTCAACACGTGCTGTCGTTTCAGCACCCGCGTGTTGACTCTGCGTAAGTTGAGGTTCTGTTCTTTCTGCTTCAATAAGATCCTTCGCTTGTGTCAGAAACTTCCCGTCTACTATTTTACTGTGTCTTTCTTCTTCCGCTACAGCCGATACAACTTCGGTCTGAAATTTTACAGTTCTTAATTCCGATAAGTCGTCGCCGGCAAGCTTTTTGCCAACTACGTTTCCCTTTTCCGTGCCTGTAATAATATCATCTCCCCTATTCTCGCTCTCTACAGCTTCAACTCTTTCGCTAATTATTTCTTTCATGAAAGTTTCCAATTTCATAACGTTATCTTCAATTTCAAACCCTTCCTCTTTCTGTACAGAATCATCACTTTCGTTCTGAAGTAAAGTCCGAGATGCGTAATCCAGAAAAATGTCACCAATTTTTGTGTCTGGACTCTGGTGTGAAATAGCGACTTCTTCTTCCGTTTCTCTTTCCGGAACACACCTTCCTTCAACATTCACATCATGTTCCGTAATCCGTGTGTCGCCAATATCAGCTTCAAATTTATCCATGAAATCCTCCCTCGAAACAAATCTTCCAACTACATCTTCTTCTGAAATAAACTGTCTTGCCTGGGATACGGTTGAAGCCAGTTCAAGTGCGGGGATTTCGCTGATAAGTATATCGAATTCAGATTCACGATACCTCGTGACTGAATCGGCGACCATCTTCTGTTCTTCAGGCACCATCTCCGCAATCCAACTATCATGAAGTACATATTCGTCAGCTGTTTCTGTATGTGTAGATTGCAATTCCCCGAAAGTATACCCCCGAAAAGCTTCTTCGGTAACTGCCTCAGATCCCCCAACAAATGAAACTGATGGAGGTTGAGTTGTGTCTGCCGTGACACCCAATTCATCACCACCATAAATGTGTTCGACGGCGGCTTCTATCACTTCTTTTTTAATTATTTTAGGTTCTGTCAAAATATGAGTTTCCTCCACTATGCGGAACTTCCATTGTAATCCTTCCTCGTTACTTTCGGTGGTTTCATAACTTTGCGCATCTATTTCTTTAAACGTTCCAGCCGCGTGTTCAGTATCTGACACTTTCTTCACTGCCTCGAAAAGTGGTTCCTCAGACCTCAGCTCAACAGTACTCTCCACTGGTGAAACTAGAACGGCACTTTCTTCAAATGTGTGAATTTTAGATAGAGTTTCACTGCTCAGTGGTACTACAATTTTCGTTTCGCAAATATTCTCCTCCGCTTCATTTTCGTTTTCCTCGAAACCTAATTTGTCAGCATCCATTTTACCCGAAAATTCTTCAGGCGCTCGTGATGTTTCACTCGCTCCTCTTCCCGGTATTTGTTCTTCAGTGACATGGTCTGTAATCGGTCTTCCGAAACGTTCGTCACCGGCAAATTTCAACGGTTCTACTGAAATTCGCCCCACCGTCCCTTCAATCAATGGGCCATCCGTCAGTCTGATAGTTTCCTGTGCAGGGGATTTGCTGGCAACAGACCCTGCAATATCCACCCATTCGGCTACAATTTTCTGATCTGTTTCTTCCTCCGTAACAGTGGCAGCAGTGAGCACCTTCATGACTGACTCGATTACTTCCCGCTTCTGTAACTGAATACCAGTTCCTTCAACTGAAATCTGGCCCACCATATCCGCTTCTGTGTTAGAAACCTTTCGTTCCTTCATCTCTCCTTCGTCCGCCATTCTTGATTCTGACGGAACTGTCTTCTCAATAACCTCAGTCTCGGGGCAAACTTCATCGCCCAAAACAGTGCCATTTGCATCTACACACGTCTCCTTCAGATTTAATGCGACACGTTCCTCCTCTTTTTCTGTATCTTCTTCCATAACAGACTCACTCACATTTGCTATACTTGCCGCTTTATCGACGCTTTGTTTCTCAGGTAAAAACGGTTCCATTTGACCATCAAAGTCGTCCAAAAGTACCTTAGCCATCACAAAGCCCCTTCCCAACAACCCTTTCTCAAATGAAACCACAGGACCTGAATCCTCTCCAAATGTATCTTTAATAAATTCATCATCGCCACGTTGTTCTTCTTGGTCTCCTTTTCCTTTGGAAAATATGTCGTGAACAGTTTCGTCTACACGAGACTCGGGGGTCAATTCACTTTCCTTTGATGGAAAAAGTGGGATGCGAGGATAAACAAATTTATCGTCCGAAGTGATAAATTTCTGCCTAACGGATTCTTCATCCATGCAGACTATACCACTAACAAAGGTTCCACTATCTTTCTCAGATTTATGTGCTTCAGATTTCACAGACCGTTCGATATCCTTTTCCATAGTCTCTTTTTCCACTTCAACCGTTTTCGAACCCACAGCACTAAATACTTTGGGTTCAAACTCAGAGGGTGGTTCGTCTCTTAGAACGCACCCAACAGCTTCCTCTTCCCCACGTGCGTCTGTAAGCTTTTCCATCAGGCGTTCATCACGAAATAGTTCCATCTGTTCCTCACAAACCTTCGTTGCCGAATCAGGGTCACGCCCAACATCCGATTTTTTAAAGGGTTTATCTGCTCCTTCGCTTACTGCACGCCAAATGTCTTTCGCCTGCTGTTGCACTAATTCTGATTTATAAAGCATTTCCTTATCTGCCTCCTCTTCCTTGGTTGGAAGTTCACTGCCTCCTACTGCATTTCCTCTTTCATTCGCAGCTAGACTTCTAGCGGCCTCTATTGTAGGACTTTGTCTTTCAGGTTGAAATGTTTTAGTTGAGTCTGAAATTTCTTGTATGGATACCATACTATCTTGTATCATCAGCCTTTTCTTAATTCGATCAAACACTAATTCCTCGATCTCTTGAGTCGAATCTCTTACGTTACACCTATTAATAAGTTCATCCCGATGTATTTTGGCTTCGATTTTCTCTGAGATTTCCTCTTCACCAATTACGTTAGTTATTGCCACTTTGTCTTGAATCTCAATTCTTTCATCTTCCGCTGTACAAACCTTCCTTCCATCCTCAAACAATATTAAGGGCATTTCAGCTCTATCTGTTTCTCTGGTGCTGATTTCAAATGCACTTTCCTCTTCTACGAGTCCTCTCACCTCTCCTCCTCCTGTCAAATTTTCGCATATCTCTGTCACCTCAACTTCATCCTCGTCACCAAATGCTGCGGGTTTCCTTTCCTCCGTGGATTCTTCCCTGGAATCTATTCTGTCAACATCCTCATCTTTTGGACCTTCATATTTCTCAACAAAGTACTCCATTGAATCGCCTCTAGTCTGGAAATCTACAGCTTCGGATATATCGGACACATATGCAATATCTGGTTCAACTTCTTTCGACAATTCCTCGACCAAAAACACTGCCATTTCCTCAACTGAATATCTTTTTAATGAATATTCCTCGGACGGTTGTTTACTAGTCAACCGTTCCTCTTCGACACTCCAACTCTCAACAGCAACTGCTGCATCTGATTCGAATTTTACTACGCTCGACGTCGATATAGATTCAGCAATCTGTGTCTTAGCATTAAATTCTTCATAATCAACTTCGTGTCTGTCGAAGTTTATTGTTTCGGGTGGCTGGACCATCGGGGATTCTGCAGTTACTAAGGTTCCAACACCGTCGTCCTGCCGTTCTGTTAGCCCATTTGTCAAGGGTAATTTGACGATATCACCTGCCTCCATGTTACCCGCTTTCATTTCGGCAAATTTCGAAAGCTCTACTGCAGTTTCTTTATGCTCGGGCATAGAAGGTCGATCCCTTCCCATACCTGCCAAAATCTGAATTTCTTCACTTTTACATTCTCGGATTTCACGAACATATTCATCCGTGCCTTTGTGTACTTTCTCCACCACTTCAACTGAATTTTCTCCCACAACCACTCTGCCACATTTTATTTGAGGAAGAATCTCCGGCCCTGTCGATTTATCATAGTCGGTTTGTTTTATCACCGGATAAATTACCTCGGCTCCATAATATTCGTCTTTCTGCTCACTTCGTCCATCCGTAGATTCTTGCGATAGTGCCTCAATTTCAGGCACATCTTCCTTCCTCGGTGTTTCAAGAGCTTGTATGATAAACACACCTGCTTCTATTGCTACTGCCGCTTCTTCAGGAACAAGGTCATCATGCTGCGCGTAGGTCATTTTTCTCAGAGGGCATTCCTCTATAGGCTTTACTCCCTGTCTGATTTCATCTTCCTCTGTAAATCCTTGTTGCTTGGTTATGTCAGTGGTCAGCTGTTTCCATTCAGTTGCAAATGCTTCAATCTCCGTCACATTAACCTCCGTTTCCACTCTATCAGCCTGCATTTTCATAGTCGTCATTGCAGGTACAACTGCATCTTCCATTTCGGATTCCTCCACCACAGTCTCTTCCGTCATAAGTATTTCCTCCTCTTCATCGATCGAAGCTCCCGCGGTAATTTCGAAAATAATTTCAGTTTCCTCTTCTTGCACGAAATGCTCTCCTGAAACCAAGCTATCAATAACCCGCTCTTTTACTACGCCCTCTTCTACTACAGTGAACTGTTTAGCCTCGGTTATTGAGGTTGACTCCTCAATTGTACGTCCCTTGTCGCCAAAAAATGTCTTGTCTTTAGCATCCACTATACGTAAGGCATTCTCCAATATAGACTCATTTTGCGGCAATTTTTTCTCAGTTGAAGATTCCCTTACCACAACTTGCTCAAGCACTTTTTCGGTATCAGCTTTAGACATGTCACGCCTTTCGTCAAACGCGACATATTTTATTCCTTCTTCCTTACTAGTTATGCATTCCTCTTGCATTCCATTCGTTCTAATTTTAAGAAACTCGCTTTCTTTGAGTGTTTCCGCAGCAGGGAAATCGCGCTCGAGTGCAAGTTGAGTGACAATTGTCTCAGCTATCGTTTCTTTTGGATGTACTTCCTTTTCGTCGATTCGTTCCTGAAATAAACGTATTTCATCATCGGCAACATCCAACATCGTACGTTCATAATTTTCTAATGGTTCTATCATTGTGCTTGTCTCCTTTATCTGTAGATCAAATTCGAAATTCTTTAACTGCGAAGTTCGTTCCTTCTCGGGCTTAATTTCGTAGGATTCGAGGGTTTTTTTGGTATCAAATAAAGGTGACAAATATTTCAGTTCAGCTGTTTCTTCGGATGCCAATTCAGGCTGTACAGTTTCTGACTTTTGTTGAGTTAGTTTCAAAACTTCCCGTCTTTCATCTTGAATGTGTCGTTCCAATGTGGTTTCCTTCTGTTTGCCTTCTTGGTTCTCATCGTCAGCAAAATAAACCTGTGGCTTCTTTTTGTCATATGTGCTGTCCTCTGACAACAAACAAGGCATTTCTAACTTATCTATGTGTATCTCCACTGTATCCAATTCTTTCGTTTGTTCTGGGTGCGTAAGAAATTCTTTTCGGCTTGAAGATTCTTCCACAAAAGTTATAACTTCTTCGATTTTCTTTAATACTTGTTCCTCGGCCTTTACTAACTGGGTGAGCCGTTCCTCCACCAGGGATGGCCTCACTTTCTCATCTAATTCCATATCTGTACCAACATACTTAGGTGATAATGGTCTGACTTGTCCCTCGGTCGCAATTCGTTTCTCTATAGTCTGTACAACTTGAGACACGTACGGATATGTATGTTTTTCTCCTGTTTCTGCAGAAAGTCCCCCTGTAATTTGCACATCCCCTTTACTAACAACAGGTTCATCAACTGTAATTTTATGTTTAGGTGATGCGACTTTCTTCTCTGCTATTTCCTCTGTGTCCTGTTCAGTTGACTGTGTAAACATTCTTTGAAGTTCTTTTATTTTAGGCCCAATATGTTTCGGTGTTGTCGGTACAGACGTTGGTCTGTACGTCTTGACTTCCTGTGCTACCTGTTCGCTGGTTTCCATTGTGTCCATTGATCGTTCAGTGGCTGAATCAATCCCAACCTCCTTCACGATTCGAGCTTCTCTTCCTTCTCGCAATTCAACTGTTCGAATATGAAGGGGTTCATCTTTTTTCTTCGTCTCATTAGCAAGGACATATTGCGTCCTCTGCTGGGCTCCCTCCTCTATAAGTTTTATTAATGCTCTTACATCACCCGAATCCCGCTTCGCGCTGACTTCATCAGCTTTTTCTTGTACGAATGGGCTCTCATCTTCAGGACAGATGGGGCTCATACTCGCTTCGCAAGTATCAACCTTATCTGTTGAGACGCTGGCCTCTGATGTCTCGATTTTTAGCGGAGAGAGAGCCACCGATGTAGTGTCCACTTGTTGAAATTCGACAGGACTACAGGCCGTGTCACAGTAGTGAGCCAATACAATTTCTTCATCTAAAAATATAAGCTCAGTGCTGGGTAATCCAAGTCCTACGTCATCTGCTTGTATGGGACTCAGACCAGCATCAGTAAGTTCCGCTTCCTCGGCACCAACATCAACAGCTGTGTCAGACAGAACGCCGTTATCGTTAATGTATATCTCACCTGGAGGTCTCTCAATAGGACTCGTAATTGTATCGGTTGTTCCTCGCGTTAGACTAATACCGGTATCAGTAATGTGGTGTGATGCGCTTTCCTCTGTAGTAGGGCTTTCAAATACTGGCGTTCCTGCTGCTTCCAGCGATTCGTAGCGATACACGCTTTTCTTTCCACTGAATATCACTGAGTCCTCCCGTCTACGTTCTTTGGTCAGCTCCGTCTGTCGCGGTTGGTCCTGTTCTGACACAGGGGGAGGGATAATATACACATCCCGCCGTTCTCCTACAGGTTCTTCTGTTGCTTCCGGACTCAGCTCTGCACGGGGGATTCTGGTTGTACCACCGGTCCCTGCAGTAGCTGTCATCCCAACATCCACGCGCTCCGATGTCTCCTGTCCACTCGCCTCTCGACGTGTTGTTGTAACACTGATGTGGGACTGAGAGCGGATTGATATTTCTACATCTCTCGCTCCATAGAGCGTTAGACGACTTTCAGCTGTAGCACTAGCCTCTCTTGTACGCACCTCTTTACGCCCTATTACGAGCTCCAGTGTTGGAAGTGGGTGATTTATCCGTCCTCCAGCAGCTGATAGAGGCGACGGTTCCGGAGGGGTAGAATTTGGGTTAGGACTAGTAAGCGCTTTTCCTTCGAGAGGACTTGTACTACGATGTATACGTTTGCCATCAGTTCCCGGACCGCGCGATTTTCCACCTGTCACCTCCCTACTGCCCCCTGCTTGCTTCCTGCCCTCACCTTTCTGAGATTCAGCGTCTGCTTCGCCAGGTTCCTCAACTCTGTCGCATTTATGTTTTCTAGGCACCTCCTTTTCTTCACCTACTCCTCCAGACAATCTCTCAACAGGATGGAAAGACATTCTTTTCTCCATATATTCCTCTTGAAACTTTATGTTCTCGGTTCGTTTCGAATCTTTCGCTCCCTTTTCCTCTTCAGGAGATCTGACTCTATTGTAAAATGGCAACTGATCCGGTCGAATTCTAGGTTCCACATCACTCAAATCAACACTGGTGTGTGTGTCAGTTGCTTCCTCAACATCTGTGGTGACTTCACTACGAGTAGACACCGTCTCTGTGAAGTCATCATCTTCGCCCAATTCACTCTCCTCACCAGAAGCCAAATCCTTTCTCTCTTCTAACTGCACTACAGTCTCATCAGAAGATGTTCTCTGTTGTGTGTGTATAGTCATCTTGGTTCCCATTATCTCTTCCTTGGTCCTCCTGAGGGTATCTTCAGTAGGCGGCGGGGATGTTTCAAGTAGAAATTGCTCTTGGAATCCATCTATGTCCAAAGAATCATCATCATCTTGTGACGAAGCAGAAGTAACTGGCAGTGGCAGTGGGTGTGGGGATGACACTAATCCATGCACGCGTGTAATAAACATGACAACAATGAACACAATAACCATTGTCAATATTATCACAGGTGTGTGCCCAGCACGGGAAGGTGAGTCAAGTGTGATAACTACGAGGCAAGCATCTATTCATTCTACCACTCTCAACATTACAAGTGCAAAATTCCCACCCAAAAGTATACATTTGTTTTCTCTAATGTTCCTATCAAGAACTTTAAGTGCCTAAGCATTCAAGAATAAGAGCACTGGAACCAGCAGTTCAGTTCCCAAGTAACAATAATCATGCCACTAACCTGATGCCGCTCTGCCATGCTGCACTGTTGCACCACACCTGCACAGCACTCTTAAGGGTAGGAACTTGTATGGTTGTACCATATCATAATTTGAAAACAAGTTACAGGCATCCTCCTAACCACATAGAATAAAAGCTTACTTCATCCACAGCACTGCCCTGGGCATACACAGCAATGTAATTCATGATAACATAAAGTATTTACATACCCACTGAGCAGCTATTATCATACATATTATAATGATGATAGCACAAATATCTGTATGCAAATACTTGCCACTATAGAGAATGTCTGCTTTAAAAACTTGCCATTCTTATGTAAAAAAACACCTAAAGAATTTCACCCCTTAAATTCTAAAGAAATATCTAGAAAACCATGTGAATATCATGAATGGTGAGGTATTCTGTTTGTGATGAAGCTTAAGCTCTCTGACTTATGCCATGTACCTAAATTCAGTAAAAACTACTACATGTCAATCTTGTACTGTCACATGTTTTCACTTTATTTCTGTGATCAAATATTAAAAATAACATTACACTTGTATCTAGACACTACACCACCAAGATGCATAACAGCTGCACAGATAAGCATTACAAAAAAGGAGTTTGTTTAAAAACTGTATACAGACATTGCTGTGAACAAATTATTTAAAACAATATTCCTCTAAAGAGATACAGAGTAATCTCCCTTATATATATTACTTCTAAGTAAATGGTGGCAGAAGAGTAAAAAAACTGTTTAATCAACAGCCATGTAATCACACTGTGGCAGAGCTGTGCTGACAAAGAATTTGGACACCTCCTCAAAGGTGCTATGTGGAATTTGCATTCTTACAAAAATAAAATTGCATTGTGACCAGACACTTTCAGTTTAAGACTTTTCTTTCACTAACATATCCTGACCCACTCCATTAAGACATATACTTCATTAAAAATTACTCTGCATAACAGGGTTGTTGTAATTAATAACACATCATTTCTTCCACAGAATATACTTATGGGCTTCACATCATTTCAAAACAAAACTGAGCATATTTTCTGCACTGTTTCTCCTGCCAGACCAGTTAATAGGGTTGTGAATTCATTCTATAAAGACATGGGCTCATTCTGTAAACTCTGGTATTGTGTAATTTGAATCAGATACTCATGACCTTGAAGAAATAAATTAATGAATATCTAAATATTTGTTGGACAAATCTTAATAGTTCCTAAAATATATGAAACTTTCAAAGTGTTATATACAGGTTGCTCATAAGTTACAAATACTGCTTACAAAGTGTAACATGGTGCTTGTATCCACAGGCTTCATATTCTGTTGATTCCCAAACAGGACCATCACTCTGCCTATGCCCTGGATCTAACAGTGAAGCAAAAACCTATTTTATGGTTTGCTACTATCAAAGATAACCATAAGATTCTTGTGCCCTCTCAGGCTGTCTGAGAGGAATATTAAGCTGTTACTAATTCATTAATTAATAAATATACTGTAGTTATCTTGGCAAACTCTGACTGCATAATCTTTAATGAAAAAATTTGGGGCAAACTATTACACAATTAGGTCAAATAATCAAAACACTGCTTCATGAAACATACAAACTGAAGGAATGTGTGAGAATTTTTCCCAGTTTCCTATTTGTTTCTGATATGGTACAACCTTTACTGTGTGAGATATTGTGACGCCATTGATTTCTTGGGTACAATATTTAAATGAGAGAAAATCATAACTCCTGATAAGTGAATATTCTTCTGAATTATAAAGCAACTATGAAATTGTGCTTTGTAATATCCCTAAAATCTTACACAGATCTTAACAATGAACACTGGATAAGGGAGGGAATATCTTGTCTCCAAAAGTCAAACATGCCCACCATTATATAAATGAAATAATGTAGAACTAGAGCACTGTGAACACTCCAATACTGTTATTTAAACAGTATGCCTGAGAGATACAAAAACCTAATTACCTGCTAAAATTGTAAGTTCTAAAAATTACAACACCTCATCATACGGCCTTTCCCTTCATGTGTCACAGCTACTACTAAATTTTTGGCAGGAGTAGAATCTAGTATTTAATCAAATCCAGCTTGGTAAAACATAAATAAAGAAGGCAATCACAAACCTCATCACAGCTTGAAAAGACATGGATAGAGGGCACAGGTAGTGAAGAATGTGTGCAACAACACAACTCATGCTGCATCATCCCACCCTATTGATGTTTAAAGTCGAAACTAAAAATCACTGTAAAATAACTGCATGAAGCTGCTGCAGTCTTGAAACAAAATAATTGCCAGTAGAATTCACAAAATTTAAAATTAAACATTGACAAGAAACAACGAGGAAGAAAATAAAACAATATAACATAATGCAACACCAAAACATCAAAAATTTGTTGATTTCTTCTTGTTTTGCATTCATGATATGCTGCAGCGTACTCTCTGGTCCTAAACACACATGCTCTTACAACTATGGAACAAACCACTAACATTTTCAATGAAGAACCAAACAAAGCTGTGACTCACCTGAGGATTATAGGCAACAGATGAAGAGGGTGACAGGGAGGGAGAAGAGAGGTCAGAGCTTTATGATGGGAGTTAATAAGCATGACATTGTCAATTGCATACTTACATCCATGACTGAATGTTAACAATGTAATTATAAAGTGAAACAAACATTAACAGAACAGGTTATGCTGGACACACACACACACGCACGCACGCACGCCACACAATGAAACAAACAAATAAACACATTAAATGCCTTTGACAAAAATATTGTTAAATGAAACACCAGTCAGTTGTGATAGACCCAACACATGTTGGCCACATGCACTGCTCTTCAAAACGCACAGAACATACCTATTTTCCCCCACTGAAATAATTACAGACATCAATGAAAAAGATTAAAAAACACGATACAAAATGTAAATTTATGATCTAAGGCAGTGCTTCTCAACCACCAATGTGCAATGGAGAGCTTTAATTCATATTTCTGGCATAGAAAGAAATGTATTCATCCATTCAAAAACATAAAGCTATGCCAATTATTACCTGTCTATGTCATACAGATTTATTTTTTACACTATGTAACTTTTTTTTCACAATTGTCAAGTTACTGCAGTTTTTTAAGTGTCCTGTGATTATCAAGTAAATAAGAAAAACTGTACAATAAAAAGTTTGGAAAAGCACCGATCTGCAGCAATAAAACTGTCTTTAAGTTCTACTGAATCACATTAAAATACACATACAATGATTAGTTTCATTCAGTATATATCTGTGGGGAACTCTTGATATATTTATACCACATAACATTACTGACTACACACATATAGTTGTAATGTGTATGTGTTCTCTAATGTGTGGACAGGAGTTCATATGATAGACCTGCTGAGACAGTTTCCTTTTCAAGCAAATTTAATAAAGACAATAAAGAATAATAAGAAGTACCGCCCTGCTTGCTAACAAAAGGATGGTTGTAAAAAAAAAAAAGTGCCAAAAAAAACCAATATGCAACATGAATTATTCATAACTCTCTCTCTCCCCCCCCCTCTCTCTCTCTCTCTCTCTCTCTGTTTCCTTTTTCAGGAACTTGAAGTAATGAAGGAAGTATAAAACTCAGCCACATACAAAAAGATATGAATTAGTGTCTAGGACAATAAAAAAATTTGGAATGTGATGGAAGGATTCAAGGCCCAGATCCAGTCTCTGGACATGTTTACACATTCAATGTCTCCTAACTGTCAATGACAGGAATATACAGAGGTGAAGAATTTTTCCCTTCCATGATCAATCCAGAAAATACAGATAAATTGTATAATTTCCAATAAACATTCCGAATGTTTAAAAATAAGGAAATCTGCACACAGGCTATCATTCCTATCCTTTAGGAAGTTCTTTCCAAAATAACAGACCTTCTTAATTTCGTTCATACCTCTACATGCACCTCCAATATTTTTGTCTTACTCCTCATTTCCCATCCAGTTCTGTCTTTCATATATTCTCTACCTACAGTATATATCTGCAGCCAGTGCACAGCATTAACCACACACCCCATCTACTGCCAAGGTTAAAGAAATCTAACATGAAAGCAAAGCCATGTCAGTGCCTAACAAGCTTCAATCAATATCCTATATATCAAAACAGGTTTACAACAAAATTGTAGCCACTAGTGACAGAAATAATTCCACATATGCTCTTCAATCAGTCTGTCACTTCTGATAAAATGCCTGTCATATACTACAGCATTCATACTGCAAAGTCAGTAAGTTTAACTTCCCTGCTTCTAATTGCCACTTTCAATGTATCCTGCCAGACCCAGTAATGACAATTAGTAATAAATATCATCCAGTAATATTCATAGGAATCAAAGAGAGGAACAAGCATTTCACGCAGCTCAGAAAGATCATTTCTGTTTCTTGAATGTGATGGAAGAACTTAACTCCAGGTGCTAGAAAACATAAATTTTAATTAAAGTATGTAGACTAAGACCAAGTAAATGGGAAAGGACAAAGAGTTTGGAACTTTTAAAATTCTATCACTGTTATATCAGTCACATCAGGCGGCTTATGATGAGCTGAATACATGAAACCAAATAACAGTACACAATTTGGAGGGGGGGGGGGTCCTCCTGGAAAGCAACCACATAGAATGATAAGAAGACATGCATATATAACTTTCAGGTGGGACATCCCCACTGTGTTGTACAGAATCACAAAAAGGTACAATATGGTAAAACACAACTTGTTTAATGTTTTTATTACTAAGATATTCTTCCATAGCTTCTCTCAACGACATGTTTTGGCAATCTTCAGGTTGATCACTTTTTTCTTTGCAAGGCAAACCATACAATTAGCAGTGCTATGTTATTGTTATTGACGAGATCTCGTGTAACTTATATAAAACTGAATAAAAATTGATCCCACTCTACAACAGTACTGAAATAATTTAATGGAAATTAAAATGTTATTACATAAAAAATATCAAAGTGCAGGATATCACAATCACGGAGGGTGGTGGGGGTAAAAAATTAGGAACATTAATTTCTATTTAGCTATGTTGTAGTTTCTTCATTGGTTCATTTCTCACAGCAGCGTAATGTTGGGTCTATGGAAGCTGATGTTCAGAAGTTTGTGACAGTGTGTACTGGATGTTGATATGTATATATGTATCGTTGTTTAATAGATGAGAACTGCATTAAGACGTTGCATTGAAGAGTGTTTATTTTGGACATATGATGTATGATGTAGAGAATCCATCGAGTGGCCGGTATGTTTGTTTTGTTTTAATTGCATATTTTTGGAGTATGTGTCGATTGATGTGGGCTATAATTTGTGGTGAAAAGAAAAATTTATTGAATTCTTAAAGTATTGCTTCGCTGTGCGATAATTCACTTTTTGATAATTTCTTGAATTCTAGCAAAGTGAAGCAATACTGCAAGAATTCAAGAAATTATTCTTTTCACCACAAATTATAGCCCACATCAATCAACATATACTCCAAAAATATGCAATTAAAACAAAACAAACATACCGGCCACTCGATGGATTCTCTACATCATACATCATATGTCCAAAATAAACACTCTAGAATGCAATGTCTTAATGCAGTTCTCATCTATTACACAATGATACTCACACACACACACACACACATATATATATACATACATATCAACATCCAATACACACCGTCACAAACGTCTGAACTTCATCTTCCCTAGACCCAACAGTACACTGCTATGAGAAATGAACCAATGAAGAAACCACAACATAGTTAAATAGAAAATAATTTTCCTAATTTTGGTAACCCCCCCAACTTTGGGATTGTGATAGCCTGCACTTTTATATTTTATGTGTAATAACATTTTAATTTCCACTAAATTATTTCAATACATTTTTAATTCAATTTTATATAAGTTACATGAGATCTCGCCAATGACAATAACATAGCATTGCTGTATGGCTTGTCTTGCAAAGAAAAAAGTGATCAACCTGAAGATGTCCGAAACATGTTGAGAGAAGCTATGTAGGTACTTCTTAGTAACAAAAACATTAAAAAAGTTGTGTTTGACTATACTGTACCTATATATTCTGTGATGCAGATATAATTAAACTGAATAAACAGAATATTAAATAAATAGGTTTCCTTGATGGAAATGAGACATAACTTAATCCAAACAGTGTCCAATGGCAGAACTGGGAGGTAATAACGTTAAATCTTGTATGCTTACTACAAGCCTTTAGACATAAACTTTCTAGTATATTGTGATAAAGATTTTAGTTTTCTGGTACATATGTTTTATCGATATAAAACTACATTAAATATTTCAGACATATTAGGTGACTGTAACACCAGCCTTGGGTATACTAATGTCTATAAGAAACAGAATCACTCAATACGTCGTCAAGCGAGCGGGAAACACAGGAATGCAGGCTAATGGTCGAGAGGGGGGGGGGGGGGGGAATTTTGCCACAAAAGGGGGGGATGGTGTAAAAGTCCCCCAAATTAGGGGGCAAAACAGGCGG
>Ga0136643_10003887_pt1 | contig 20347 bp, 8 predicted proteins | sample TergutLab28metaG_FD_96883 | JGI IMG/M metagenome (GOLD analysis project Ga0136643, IMG submission 96883) | Labiotermes labralis P1 segment gut microbial communities from Petit-Saut dam, French Guiana - Lab288 P1 (version 3) (version 3) | ecosystem: Host-associated > Arthropoda: Insects >...
ATGGTGCTTATATCATTAGTTCCAGTGTTGAATCTATTGTACTTTTACATTAGCACTTTCCGAAGTATGTGTGCAGTGCCCAATATGGCTGTTTTCTGTAGTTACTTGACTTTTTGATTTCCTGGTATGTTGCTCACATATTTTCTGAATGACTTTGAAATAGTATTTTCTGAATGACTTTGAAATAGTCCCAGCCCCTCCTATTATCATTGGTATCACCTTGGTTTTCACATTCCACATGCACTGTACTTCTGTTGTAAGGTCTTTATATTTTAGAATCTTGTCGGCTTCTTTTTTAATCACATTTCTGTCTCCTCAAATTGCAGCGTCTATTAACATATATGTTCGCTTTTCATTATCACCGATTATACTGCCTGGTTTGTTGCTGGGGATTTTGGCACATATTCATACCAGTGTTTTTTGTCCAATTGTACCCCTGTTTCCTTGCATATGTTGTGCACAAACTTTATCACGTCTTTTTATGTACTTTTCTTTTGCCAGTGTTGGGCATGCTGATATTATGTGGTCTATTGTCTCATCAAATTGTTGGCCAAGTCTGCATTTGTTATCTGTCTCTGTATTCAATATTTTTGTTGCATAATATTTTGTTTGTAATGCTTGGTCTTGTGCTGCCACTATTTCACTTTCAGTTTCTGCTTTTAGGTCTCCCTTCGATAACCAGATGAACATGTCTTCTTCACTAATAAGCTGTCTATCTATGTTTCTAATGTACTGCCCATGCATTATTTTGTTTTTCCATTTTTTCTTTAGGGACTTTCCCAATCTTGCTTTTGTGTGTTATATTCCATCCTGTTTTTTGTCACTCTTCTCATTTGGTTGACTTAATTCTTCTTTGATCTTTTGCTACTGTCTTAATTATTGAGTTCATATATGGTTGAGTGCTTTCATGGTTTTTAACAATATTTACAAACTGGTCTTCTTTATAATTTGTGTTATGGTATTCTGCAATATTAATTATTTCTGCTTTATATGCCACTTTGATTTGCACCAGTCCTCTCTCTCCTTTCCTGTTTATATATAGCCTGTCCATGTCAGCTTTTGGATGATGCACTTTATACATTGTTAGCATCTTTCTAGTTTTCCTGTCAATTTCTTTTATTTCTTCAGTTCTGCAGTTAATTATACCAAAACTGTATCTCAATATTGGGACAGCTAGTGATCCTATTATTATTTCTCTTTTGTTCCTCACCTCTTCCACTTTATCTTTTTACTACTACTACTACTACTACCACCACCACCACCACCACCACTACTACTACTACTAACTACTACTAGAATTGTTGCTGTTTTATGAGCTTATAGGGAAGAGTCACCAATCTCATCTTCCTTCAGTCTTTCCTTTTTGATTTCTTGCCAGTTGTTTTCTCTTTATACCTTCTAGCACCTGGATAACCCTTTTTGTTCTAGATTATCCCATACATGTCTTCCCATTTTATTTCTAATCCTTATTCAGCACCTCCGTTTATGTATCATATGACCTAATTATTAGAGTTGCTTCTGTTTATTTAATTACCATAGGAATTTGGATTACAGTGGTAACTTTAAATTTACAGTCATTCTCAGTATGCTGGATATTCTGCAACGAGTTGTATCCAGTTTATAATCTGTTACTCATAGAATATTTGTAAGAGAATTTTAACACTTCAGTTAGCCAGTTGAATTGATTAGTTCGGAAAATAATAATTTACAGCAGGTTAAAACATGGCAACACTCTCCACTTGTATACTGCTTCATAAAATCCATTCTTCACCACTGAGTTAATCACATTGTTTATGTATTCTCGTACACTTCTGAACATCTGTATCCTTTATGCATGGACAAGAATGTGAACAAATATTTGTTTTAAAATTTAAATAACAAAACATGCCATCAATACAGTCTCTTATATTATCATTTAATCTTTATCACCATATGAGACCATATGCTGGTCTCTAAAATTGCCTTGTTTACCATATGCTGGTCCATATGTGTTTACTCGGTAGCAATTTAAATGTTCACTCTAAACCAAAAAACTCTGAACATTATGAAAAAAAAAAGTGGTATTTAAATCTGTTACCTAAAGTTAAAAATATGTTATGTTATGTGTAGACGCAAAAAATTACCTAGCCCGAACAATACTTATCCTTTAAAAATATCACCATAAATCCAGTCAGACACAATTTTTTTTATTCTCAAGGTCAGTACTTATTCTGTGTAAATTTGGAAGCTGGAGAGGTTTTGGTGGAAACTTTAATTTTGGCATTATTGGGAGTTACCCTATTTCATGAAAGTTCTTGGGTAAAATATATATATATATATATATATATATTAGCATTACAATGATGTAGTTTTCTTCTTATATTTCTTTGATCATGTAGTACTGTCACAGTGTGAGAGTACTCCACAAACTTGGAAGCTGTCTTTGTAATGTGAACCTGATGTGCATTGTTTTCTAAGCATTTATTTAATTTAATAGTATCCATGCTTATTTGATTTCATAAAGTATAAATTAATTATAAAATCATAACCATGACTGGGATAATTTAATGATACCCAGTTTGTACAGGGACAAAGCATTGCAGGTGTAAAGGGAAAGAACACCCATAAATCCCTTTTAAACTTGAAAGATTTTCTATACCAGCAAATTTTTAACCTTTAACAGCAATATTATGCACTTTGGAAAAACACTGGATTCCACTGTTTCTTATATTTAAAATATGGGTTTTTACATTTTTGTATTGTGTTTGTAATTTTTAAAATGTGCTTGAAAATTGTCTGTTATGGTTGAAACAAGTCACAGTAGTGCGTAGACAAAAGTAAAGGAGAATTATTATGCAGACTATATAATTTGATGTGTTTGCATTACCTCTAAAGTTCAACATGAGTATACAAATTAAAACTGAAACCAGGTTACATGTTGTAGTATGAACTTTGTCATCTTCAATTCCAACATCCTTTAAAAAAATATTTCTTTAAAGATTCCTGACCAATAAAATGCATGCTTCTATATTATTATTATTATTATTATATTTTCAGAGTTCTGACATATTCATAATTATTAGAGTTACATAATTTAAAGTACAAGCCAAAAGCGAGAGAAGTCAGAATTTTTATAGCAGGCTTCACAGTTCCAGTGGCTGGCCACATGCAGTGTATTGCAGATAGAAGAAGCTGTCCTTTATGAATTGTACCATACTCAGTTAACACATACAGTCATGGTTCTGCAAAGGCTTTTGAAGTCTTTTTAAAACTGTACAAAACAAATTTTTTGTGGGTTAGAAACAATGTTAGTTTCATTATTCCCTTGGAATGCATACAACAGGAGTTCCTGTTTGTATACTTGTAGTTGTATTCCAATAACTTTAATTTTATCTTAATAATTGAAGAGTTGTAAGTACTTAAACATAACCCATATTGATTTTGGTGGAAAATGTAAGTTTTTTGTTACTGAGGAAGGAGGCCTAGTGGCCTTGAGTGAAGACAGTGGACTGTTGTTGACAGTTGGTTCAGCAAAATCCCAGTCAGATCTCTGTATGGGTTTGTCCCTGTCACTGGTATTGGAACTTCAACTTCTACCAAATATACAAATTCAAGTATGTGAAGAGTATCAGCCCCTGCCCATAGCTCAAGTTCACATTCAGCCATGTGTCTCTGTTTACTATTGTTCTCATGATCACCACATCAGTTGAGTAATAGAATTGGTACTATTGTTATCATAGGTGGGATAGCTAGTCAGTGTAGTGACTAGGCTACATACTGGACTCTCTAGGATTCCAATCCCATCAGATGAGAGGTTTTTCTTCTCCCCAAAGTGTCCAGACTAGCTTTGGGGCTCACACCCAGCTTTTTGCTCAATGGATATGAGGGTTTTTTTTGGAGGGGGGGGGGGTGGAGGCGACCCACATCTAGTACCAAGAATAAGTAGAGATATACGTTTTCTCCAACTACATGTCTTCATTGTGTAGGGAGGGAAACCTATTCCTTCAAGTATCGTCATATCACCACTTCAGAAATGGGTTCTGTGCCCTTGGCTATGTGGATAGAGGTGAGGAAGCTTAATATATGGAGGCACTAAAAAAATCAACGTATTCAGGGGTCATAGTATTTCAAATTTCTTCTGGGTAAATGACCAACCAGGAAGCATGGTCAGCAAAACATAAAATGCAAATTTCTTGTCTTTTGCATAGGCTAAGTTTGAATCTTACTCTATCCATTTTTTTGTTTTGTGTTAATGTATGGTTAGAAGCTACAAAGAAGATACAAATAAACGATAATAAGCCTTTAATTTCAATAAACCCATTAATAAAATAACCCATAACCAAAATAGAAGGTATTCTAGAGGTACAACATGAAAGTGTATCAGGATATGTGTATATTCTCTTTTGTCTCATTAGTATTCTTTTCATATTTTAGATAAAACATCTTTTATATTAATTGTTAAAAAATGCAAAGCAGGGTACAAAATTCAAGTGACTTGGTTTTTAAAATGTTCAGAGTCTATTTTGTAATTGGTTTTAATTTATTAAAAATAAATGATAAGATTTTGTTTATACTTTTACATATTTTACCTTAAAAGATAAATTTGCAACAGATATGAAAGTTCATAAAACGGTAAATATAATTCATTAAGTTTGAACATAGTTTGGGCAAGGCTAGTGCTTATTGAAAACAAATATAATAATTAAGAGTGCAGTCCGGTGGAATGTAACACCATGTAGTCTGGCAAATAGCTTCCATTGTTCTGAAGGCAGCAGGTTCCTTTGACAAGGTGATAACTATATACTAGACTACATGGTGCCACCTTCCAGAATACTGTTATTTATTATTCATCTCAGTGATAATATCAAGAATTGTAAAGTAAAAAATGCTAAACTGCAAATTTGATTGCAAAGTATTAAGTGGGTTAAAGCTTGGAAATTCGACATATTATCATAAATCAATTTTTAAAATTTGTTTTAATTATATAATGTTGTGTACATCTGGCATAAGCACTGAACTAGTCTAGGCCTGCTTGCTTTTAGAAGCATGTTTGCAGTGTCATTTTGGAAACCCCATATATCATGTGCTGAACTAACCTTTGTTACATCCAGACTCGTCCCAAAAGTTAACTATGTAAATGATGAATCTAAATGTCTGTGTTTCTGTGTTGTACTTAAGTTTGTTTTATGTATGTTAAAAATGAGTATAATAGAAAGCCACATTAGTGAGCAACACACATTAAGTCCTGTGGTATAATACAATAAAAACTTTGTTGATAAATGAAGGAAAATATTTCTGAAATTTAATACTACAGCCATATGAGATAAATATTACAGGTCTGTGTGACATAGTGCTTGTCTTGCTCTGAATTCATGGTAAATAGTCTTTGTAAATTAATTTCAACCAATTTGCAACAGTTAAGTTCCATAATTGTATTATATTAAATTTAGGTATGTGTGAAATGTTTTTGACTTTTGTATACATATTACCAAATTTCTTTAATGCTACGTACATATTTGTATATTTATAACAAAAATCTAATGTTAATAAAAAGGTCACAGAAGCAAGATAGCACAGGAGAGTTCGCACATTTAAATACAGCCAATGCATGTTAGGGTTTGGTATGTTACTTTTTTTGTTATCTTTGTATCATACCACATATTTTCACCTCTTTTCTAGATTTTTTAATATTATGCTGTCAAAATTCTGCACATATGTTACAGTTTTACAATTACATCATCTTTTTCCTATGTTATGCAGTATTTGTCACATAAAAGTTAATATATGGTGCTCTTAATTATTTGTTTGTATCCAGCGTGTTAGTGTGGTAACATAACACAGCATTCCATATGAAACTTGTATCTTAGGTGTTAGTATTAAGTCTGCTTTGTTGCATATAACTTTACTTCAGTAATTCATATGTACTGTTAGTAAAATAAAACAGCCAGAAATAATACATAAATTGCTTACTGAAAAAAGATTTGTTAATCTAAATTTTATTTAACTTTCCTTTATGTATTATCTTAAATGTTTTGTGAAGCATTTTTGAAAATGTGTCTGTTTTCTGTCTTTCTTTAACCCCATTCTTTCTTCTTAAATGATTGTTGCAATGACTGCATCTGGTTGTTGTAATAGGTTTCATATGAGATTGTATTGTGTTGTGGCATGTTCATATAAATGTCAGAAAAACTATTATTTATGTACTGTTTCCCAATATCCACAGTGCTACATAGACAGGTAACAGTATTTTTTATATATGTAAATCATTCTTGTAGTTGTTGCAACTATAAAGTAAATAGAGTTTTTTGTTTTGAAAGTATAGATGGCTTCATTGTGAGAGAAGATACATTGACAACCAGTAATATATCTGTAGGAACGTCTTGTTTACTGTGCTGTTCTTTACTGGACACATTGAAGTGTCTAAGAAATATGACCAGTACTATATATGCATTTTGATTTTGACACAGCTCCAGTGGTTTATCACTGACTGTTTGCAGCTGTGATCAAGCATAGAAAGAAATGTAGTCCATGTAGGACTTGCAGAGGACAGGAGAGCAATGGTACAGTTCTTCCTGAGCACTTTGGTTTTACCCTGCCAGTTACTATTCTTTTAATGCTTCATAATAAGCTGTAATTAATTTAGATGAATATCAGTTCATAATTAATTAAATGCAATATGTAACTAATGTGATGGCTTTTTCCATTTTTAAATCATGAATTGGACTTACACATTAGCAGTACTAAATACAAATTTCTTCCACAATTTGCTTCTGTAGTCAGGTCTTGAACTCCCAGAGACAGTTCTTGCACAGTAAATATGAAGTAACCCGTTTGATTTGTTAGTTGTTGCATTGGTCATATTTCAGTTTATACAGGTTATAAAATGGCATTTGCAACAAATTTGCTAGATTCCATGGGACAAATGTAGTTACTGGCTGTCATATTTTCAACTAACTATATTCTTCACAATTAAGTGTAATATTTGTAATTAATAATGATTGATATTGTGTTTTCCTCATTTTCATTAGCTGCATTATCACCATTGTCACCACAGTTGGTGCTACCTTGTGAGGAAACATTAGATTCTTGGGAAGGTTGTGATGACTCCCTAGCTACTGAGAATACAGCATTGCTTCGTACAGCTGCAGCTGCAACAGAGATTATCATCACCCCAATGAGCCCAACCGCATCCTCTGTGGACCTATCACACATTGACAGTCAAGATGATGAGGACTGTGGCCTGGACACTTCAACGACTGTGGACGTTCAGAAAATGGATCTTCTGAAGCCTGATGTGATTTCTAATATGAATGAAGATGTCTGAGATTGGTGCAAGTTGACTGTAGTTGTAGGGTGAGTAACATATAGTTTTGTGCTCCTTCAGGAAGCAGCTTTAGTTATCCTGTGGCATAAATAACTAATCAAGGGCCCGCCTGCAACAAACTAATTTGGTTGCCCCACTCCCTTAATTGTTAATTACTCTCAGATCTCTCTGTCTGAAGAATGGAATCACATCCAACAGAATTTATGAAAAATCAGTATTTTGTTTGTTTGGTGATTCTCCTGACCTACAAGGCCCCTGGCTGTGTAAGGTCAGTGGGGGCCTCATATACACCATTGGACATGTCAGATACGTGATCATGCCAATGTGGTTTCTTTTTACTGATCATTCATAATTATCAAATACTGCATCATCATCATCCTGTACATTAAATTTTCATAACCTGATGCACATTTTATCAAAGTTTTGAAGATATAGGAAGAAAAATGTTGTCATTATGGTTTGTGTCAACTGAGTCTGTCATTGTAATATCACCCAGCATCAGATTTTCTCTTATCTGTGTACAGTGACTAGCCACATGCAAATATGGTACCTGAGATGAAGTAAAGATATTTACAATTACATATACTCAGACAGTATTTTTACCTTACATCCTGAGGTCACTACATACAGGGACACTTCAGTTACTTGCAGAGGAGGTCATAAATTGTGGTTCTGAATGTATTTAGCTGCATTAAAATAGCAGTCATTCAAAAGATGCAGTTATGACACTTCTGTTCTTCAGGAATATAATGCTGTGTCATGGGGTGGTCAGTTCTAAAACTTTTTAAGGAATCTGCTGCCTTCATCTTCAAAGGTCAGTTTGTCCTAGAAGAAAGTCCCCTAGGACCTACCGCAATTGCAGTATCTGCTTACCCCATGATGCAGTGTGACTTCGCCAAAGAGCAGAATGCTCTGCTGTATTGATGCAAAATCTCAAAACTCTAGTATGTGGTTATGTTGGTTTGTGCTGTATTTGTTTCAGGTGTTGGATATATCAGTGAAGTGAGCCTCGTTGCAGAGGTTGTGCTGTTGGTGATATAGTACGGGTGATTTTGTGTGATGGTGCATCATCCGTGATATGCTATTTTAAACAATTGTGATGGGGCACAGGGGGACAGTTTATTAAAAAATTTTGAGTGTCCAAAATAATAATTTTCATACTTTGAATGCAGCAGTTGCATTGAGTTCAATGAACTTTGCCCTGTATTTAGAAACAAAATGCAGAAGGCACAGTAAACAATTAATTCAGGCACTTTTTACATCAAATTTTTAAAACTTAATACCTTCGCTGCACTGGTCTGAAGTGTGATAATTCAGCATCTTCAGGCAACCTTCATATCATAACAAAGGGTCTTTTCTTGAAGGCATGTAAAATTTGTTACTTAAAAATCTAATTTAATCCACATTTTCACATTTCCATCTTAGGTGCTTAAAAGTTTTAAGAAATGCACAGAATTATACTTTTTTTTTTGCGTCCATGGCAGATGCAAACATTATTCACTGCAGCTGTATGGACGTTTCAGGTGCCTAGCCAGAAATAGTTAAATAGAGATATATAGATATAAAATACTTCACAATTGAAGCGATATGTAAGCTAGGTGGTTTATAAGGTGTTACTCTTATGGCAGATTTGAGGAGGTGATTACACACAGGCACACATGTCATATAAGTAAAGTAGGATAATAAAATTTAAAGTTTGTGATAGTTTTCACATGCTAAAAGTGAAAACCCGTGATGAGCTAAGATTTTGGAGCTAAAGTGGTCAGTACAAATAATTTTTCATGTTAAAATAAAAACATGGTGGGATTACTGAGTACAAATGAAACCAGAGATACTGAATGTGGCAAGTAAAATTTTTCACACTTCAATACACTCACCTTTAAAATAAACAGTAACCATGTATATGAATACCTATAAAATTCATGTCAGTTCATCAACTATCCAGTGTATCGACTATCTTGGAAAATACTTGTGTGGTGCACAATCATATATGTATGTATGTATGTGTGTATGTATGCATGTATGTATGTATTATGTATTATGTATGTATGTATGTATGTATATATGTATGTATGCATGTATGTATGTATGTGTATATGTATGTATGTATGCATGCATGTATGTATGTACACACACACACACACACACACACACAGTCTTTCAAAAAATTTTTGTAGGCATTCATTTTATAATTATCTCCGCAGAAGAATGTCCCTAATTATTTTGGTTGGATACCTTCTGTTTTATCAGATTGCCTTCAAAGTGTCAAAACCTATTTGGACACTCAAATTAAGTTATGTACACAGTGTTGAAGCAGCTACAAAGGAGCTCACTGTATGTTTAAAAGCTTATAATCTGGCATAAGGATACTTTTTCTTATTTTTTCATAAAAATATACCAAAAATATTTATTTATAACAGAAGCCTGTTTACCCAAGATTGAGCCATGTTGTTAATTGAAGAATTTTCAAAACGTGAGATTATTGCCAATAACCCTAGTTGATTATTAGATCAAAGAGTTCTCATTGGCAACATTAAAGCCATATACATCTATATTATGCTGCGAATGGACAGCTTTGAGTAGCCATGAAGAATGGGTGAACTAGAACCAAATCACTTGGTCATATTTGTCAATATATTCACTCATAAGTCATGTTTTGCAGGAAATTGTATGAACTTTACATGAAATCTGCATGATGAAGTTGACGCTTTGGTTGAAACTTGCTTAATTTATGAAGACACTCTATTATAAATGATTATAGAGTAAACAAATTTAGGCGTACACAGAATTTGCTGTTACTATCAATACGTTAAGCATAGGCAAATTACCGTACTTAAAAAGTTATAAACAGCTATTTTGGAGGAAAGTTTCTTGAATTGCAGCTGAACAACATGGTGCCTTTCCTGTGATGAATTCATTTGTCAGAATACCATAACTGAAACCGTAGTTGTAAAATGCACCATATAGATTATATTTTCTATAATTTTTGTCACTCTTAAACCAAAAAAATGTATTTATTTTTATTTTTTGGCAAAAATATCCTGTTGATCCAAGATAATTGAAACTGTATAAAATCTGTACAGGGTAGACAGCCTGTGCCAGAACTTTGTATACTACTTCATGAATAATGCCCCACAAGAAGAGAGGCACATATTTGCACAGAGGAAAATTATATTTTATTGCATAGACAAAGGTCACAAGTTAACAAATCTCTGTACCTTGTAACAGTTATGGTACATTTGCTCAAGTAGTGTCCTCTATTTTCAACATTTCTTTTGTTCAGTAATCTCTAAGTCTGTAAGAGATAATGAAAATAAGAGTAGTGGACCTAATGTATGTGTTTTGTTATTCTCTAAAACCTTGGTTTCAAAAATTTTGGCTTCATTAAATATTTATCTGATTATCCTTGAAGTGCTTGATGAACTGAGTCTTAACACTTTGTGGAAAGTGTCAGTTATTGTTGTATGAGCTTATTGGAAATTGGATCCCCCCCCCCCAATTGTAGTCAAACATGACAGTCTAAAGTTTCATGATAATTTTACTCTGGTTCTCATGTTACTGCTTGTGGATGGTCAGACATGGAAAATCTCATACACACATATTTGAAGACTTTTATAGGAAAAGCACCAAGAAGGAATATGCTCTGAAATTATAACATTTATTCTATTACTATTTTCATTTTCAGAGGGAAGCATTTATGATTGGAACTTGTTTGATTAACACTACTCCATTACATTGGGTAACCAGGGTCTGTAACATGCTTCAATTTTGGCTTGCTTATATTGTGTTTGATCTCTCAAGGATTTGATTATTGAAGTGGTGACTTTGCATTGGTGTAAAATGGAATTAAAATAGTGGATGATTGAATTATATATAATTATGTCTGTTGACTATAACTTAGAGAAGTTAGTTAACAAGTTGGAATGATTTTATCTTGCAACTGTCTGCTTTTATATCCTTCCTGTAGTACAAGAATCATAAAGATATGAAGCTGACGGAGGAACACGCAAGTTAGTTGTGAGTGGAGATGAGAATAAGCTATCAAAAGACTTCCAGTTTTTATTCCACTACATGATACATTGTAGTGTATGTGGATTTACTTGGAAAGATGAAGTTTTGACCACATATTATGTATGTTGTGTGTGTATAATGCTAAATAGCATGATGATGGTGAAATTGGAATTGGTAATTGGGGGGGGGGATAGAAGCTGTTTTATGAATGGTGTTTTTCTATTGCTTGCCTGTCCCACATTTAAGCAACTGAAAACAGATTTTTTTTATCACATACTGTTGTTTTGATTATGTTATGAAGTAACTGTGTTTGGAATTAATTTTAACAGTTCTAGGTGTCTTGTTTACATTTTTATGAATTTAGTAATATTTGCTTACAGAAGAGCCATGCCTCCTGAAATTTATTGTTAATTCTTAAGCCTGCAAATAATGTGCTGTGGACTGTACCTCACTAACATGAATTGGTAGACATTTTTTTTACCCTCATCCTTATGTCAGGACTGATGCAACAGGAGCCATGTTGTTTCCAGTTTCCTATTTAGTGGCTTTGCCTTAAATTTTTTAAATGTGTACAAAAAGAGTTAATTTTGGATATTTTGAACATAAGCCATTAGAGTAGGTCTATTCATTAACTGGTGCAACCGCACTCTCCAGAGTTAAAAATTGACGCTCAGATCCCTGATTGTTAGGTTTGCACAAGAAAGGCATATTTTTATTTCATTTTGCGTATAGATAATTGTAATTTCATCAAAAAGTTGTTGTTATCATCATCATTATTGAATGTGTAGTATAATGTCTACTGAGAAAACAGGTTTTGTGCACATGCAGTAATTCTTGCCTGGAAGACAAACTTTGTCAAGTCTATTTAATCTGAATAACATGCAAGGCTCTGACAACACAGCTGCTTTACACTGAGATATGAAATTGAATAAAACAATATTCATTAAGCTATGTTGCTCTTTATGTGGTAAGTTAATGATTAGTTCCTCAGGCCATGGTAATGTGTTTTGTTAAACACTGTAATTCAACAAAAAATGAAAATATGTAGCATGATATTAAGAGTTGCGTGTCATAGAAAAAGAAATCAATTCTTAATGATCTATATGTAATGTAATAACTTGATCACAAAAAAACTCTTTGAACAAGAGCAACATTGACATTATAATTTAAGTACTTGTCAATGTTGTGAAATTGCACTGTACAGTTATACATTAATTTTTTTTTAGAGAAATTTTGTGCGAAGTATTTCTCACCCAAAAAAAATGGAAACAAGGTACATAACATGTCTGGAAGGGACCAGAAATTAATATTTTTTTTATCAAAAATTCTAAAGAGAAGAGACGGTAAGAGAATTCTTGTAAGACCTAAAGGATGTAGGGTGTAAGATTGTCAACTCAATATGTGTGGTTTGCTAAGGATAGGGTTCAGTGGCTGGTCTTTGAAAATGTGATATTTAATCTTTAGGTTTCATAAAAGACATGGATTTTCTTGCCTACCAAATGAACTGTCAGCTTTTTCAGAAGGGCTGAACTAAAAAGTGAACATATCTGGAGAATTGATACTGGGAAGTAACTTGCAGTAATTAATGAATTAGTGCATATGTTACTCTACTCACTCAGTTTTCTTGATTTGTGACCTGCTCTTTTAACATCCCAGGGATCTGTAGTTGGTGACATTGTGGCTCAATTCCTGGCAGTGGCAAGAGATATCCTCTTTCCCAGTATGTCCAGACCCTCTTTGAAGAACATCCAGCTGCCTGCTCTGTGGGTGTGGGGAACACTATCCCCAGGGTTAAAGCATCCAGGGAGTGAAATTGACCGTTCATCTTCACATATATCCGGGTTTAATAATGAGTGCAGCTGTACATCCACTCCCACATATGCCTTCATCTTGTTCACAGGGGAGCCTTACATTTATTCGCTGTCATAACATCTCTTACTGGACTTAACTTCTCTTCAACAAATCATCCACTAGTGAAGGTATTCGTCCCCTTTTTATTGTATGATTTTTTTTACATAGGGTACAGTTTGCTTAAAAAACGCTACATATTCTACAGGCTTGAATACAGTTGTCTTTGAAGACAGTACAGCCAATGTGCTCATAGTCTTCAGAGCAATAAGACTTGTGTTTCTTCCATTTCATTTCTAAATAAATAGCATTATTATTGGATAACCTGAGAATCTAAATATACTGAATGGGTAATTGTTTTAAGACCTGGTCAAAACTTCATTTTTCTTGTCCTTAGTTAAGTATTTTTATGACATGTTTTAACAATAGTAATTTTCAAGATTGTATGTTTCATGTTTATTTCCATTGATATAGGAAAACCTTTAACAATTTTATATGGATCTCTCCAGGAAAGAGACAGGTGTATTTGTTAAATATTTGCCTGTGTTTCATCCTATTGTTGATGTTGTTAACAGATTGTTGATAAAATTTATTTAAGTTGCTCTAGATATAAAAGTGTTATGGTTAAGAAGTATGGAGACTTGTTGAGGTTAAGGCTGGAACTGTTGAAGGTGACTTTGAAATTTATTCGTATTTACATTATAGAAATTACCTTCAACAAGAGAATAAGGTATTAAAATAACTATTTATTTACATTTGAACACAATACAACATTACATTTCATTTACTTTGAAAACACACTGTTTAGCCTTCTATGATATACAATATCAAAATTTTGAACACAATAATTTTTTATTTCCATTTATGGAAATAGGGCCTACTATGATTTAGACTAGATTTATTCAAATAAACAAAACTAAATAATTACAAAAATCACAGCTTTATAGATATTTTTGCCACATAGGAAGTTTAAGAATCAAATAGAGGGCACAAGATGACGCTTACAATAATATGAATAATTATTAATATACATAGAAAACACATTAAAATGCCAAATAGCACTGCAAAGTCATTTAATACTCATATATTCGTGATTTTTCGAACTTGAACCAAAAAGAAATGAAAAGTGATTTTTCATAAACTAGATATTAACATATTTCAAAGGTCACTTCATATTAATTGTAGTCATAATAAATTTTTACTGCACATGCTTTATGGCAGTCGCAGATTTGCTACCAGAAGTTTCACATCAGCTTCACTCTTAAGTTTGCCATGAAGTGTAAGTGCATGCATGTTGATATGAAATGAACTTTATATTTAATAGTAAAAGAAGAATCCACACCAAATATACTATAAGATATATTTTTCACAGCCTATGTAATATTTTAAAATGGGTGAATTACATTTCAGTCATACAGAAATCTTTTATGAATCAAAATTAGATATCCTCACTCAGTCTTGAAGGCACTTTTACTCAGATAAGAATACATTTCATTACAGTAATGAGAAAGTAGATACTTCTCTCCTACACTAGAATACTCTTATAATTATAACAATTTTATTATCAGAATTGCATGGCAGTTTTTCTGTACAATGATTAGCAATTGTATTAGCCAGAAACAGATTGTAACTCAGACATGTAGGACAGTTATTTTCTACGTGAAATAAGATTTTAAATACTTGAGAATATGTGATCTGCATTTTAGAAATCTTTCTACACTTTTGTTGTTCTTGCAGATGGTCAATGATTTGTTTAAATGTTTTCTTTTTGCTTTATCCATTAAACGTTATACATATCATCCCTATAGTCATTGCAAAAATGTTATTACCTATTTCTCTGTTTAAAACAATATCTGAAAATAGACTAAAAGGAAGAGAACCAGCAAAATATTTCTGTGCACCAGTCAAAGTAGTGTGATACTTGAAAAAGGGAAGTTACTTGTGATAATAAACATACTTCTGCCTTGAGTTCCATTCAAAATTATTCCATTTCTTTCTTGCCCACTCTAGTATATAGGACTACACTTTACATCTAACCACATGGAAAATTATTTTCTACATAGCTCCAACAATCAAGTGTGCCTTCATACATGTTTTAGATCTTTTCTTTCATAATGGAAAATTGATTTCTTAGCAACAACTGTTCAAGTTGGCAGCTGTTGTCCAAAGTGGGGATTCAGGGGTTAACATGGCATGCTGGGCAAAACACATCATGCAAGTTTCTTGTGCGGAAAATAGGGTCATGTGATCATGCATGTCTATGGACTCACCCCACTGCTAAAATACATACATTGTTGGACACTAAACATTTACACAGAGCTTGGGTAGTTGATGCTGCCAGGTTCAGTGGTTGTTGATAGACTGCCAAAGTTTATACTGCTGTATTTAAATTCTTCTGCTTTTGGCAGATTTTTCGCCATATTTAATCATTGTCAAGTGCATACAGCCAAAACTGCAATGGGCAAAATTGCTTTAGGCATGGGTCTACTGTATACATCTACATGAGGTTCAAAATTTGAAGTTTTCTTGGCCCAAAATTTCCAGGCTCATTGACAGTAGTTTTCAAAATTAAATATAAAATAATAAACTGCTGGATGAACATTGAACATTCCCAATATCAAGCTATCAGCCTCTCTCTCTCTCTGTCTCTCTCTCGTCACATCATGCATGGAGAATCTGTGGTAGCTGTAAGAGTAGGTGCCCAGATGTTGTCTATCTTATCATTTATGGAACTGGAAATTCTGAACTATTAAAGATCTTACATATTGGGTGATTTCAGGCTTCTGCCATCGTATAAATGAGATCTTTTGTCTTAAAGATCTTATAGCATTCCCTCCCTGAAATGTTATTTATTGTTCAATGTGTAACAAGTTTTAAATACTGAACAAGAAGGACCTCTTCAACAGTGAGTTCATTTTGGTTACAAAAGCATGAAATCTGTCGACCATGAAGCCTTTTGGTGTTACAAGTATGAACCCTTCACTTTTAGGTCTGGTTGTGTTGGCATTTCATCTACATGAAATGTTTTTCTGTGTCAGAATGTTTGGATTCTGTTATTGTTTCCTGTTTGGCCGTCATTGCTGATGCCTTGTTATTAAGGAACTGCTGTAACTGACATTGCACACGAGTTAAATGATTACTGTTCATTACAAAATTACACTGACACCAGACCGAATATTTATTTAAACGGTAAAGCAGTCTGTGCACAGGCCTATTGCAGGCCCAGAGGCTTCCCATATTTCGAGACAGTCAACACATAAAGGTGGTAAGGTTGTCAGCCCTACTCACCAGCCATCTTTACCTCCCCCAGGAAATATTCCGTGTACTCATTTCTGTTAGAGGCTGAGTCAACCCCAGGGTCATAGTATGTCAATGAACCCACGACCTTCCAGTTTGTAGCACAGTGCCTCAACCAAATGTGCCACCACAGAATGTCTATTTAGTTCTCTTCAAGTATGCATGTTGTGAGGCGTGCAGTTATTTGGACCTTTTGTTAAAGGTCTGATCTGTGTGCAGTTCACTATGAAGATCTAGCAACATGTCCAGTTTTACTGTTACATTGAGTCTCTGCATATTCTGACCAAGACGTTTATTCTAAATGTATTTTCAAAATATTTGTAGAAATTCGTTTCTAGGAACAAGAAGTGAATGACCCCCAAATCTTTCCTTGCAAGTTGTTATCCACTCTATTATGTTCCCAAAGCTCCTATTCATGGTTTTGAGACATACGGTATACATTTCACTTTCTACGGCAAGTAGTGGTTTAACTAGAGCTCAAACAATTGCATTAGAGCAAATATTTTTTGACAGCTAAATGGTGATTTGCAGAATATGACACTCAGTATTGGAGTTAAAAATTAATATAATATTTTTCTTATGGATTTTCTATTATTTTCAACATTTCTTCACTTACTGCTTCTGTAGGAATAAATATATATTTTTAATACAGTAGTTTGCTTAACGTGACAGTAATTTCAAACATGTTGGACCTGGAACCTTTGATGTATATAATTTTCTTTTAACATAGAAATAATATCCACAAATTCATTTCATTTGACTGCCGTTGCCCTATGTTGGAACTACATTCATGCAGCAGCCAGGAGTCACAAATATACAAGGTTTTGCCAATAATGAATGCATCAGGCCATTCTGCATGTCAATGTCCGTCACTCAAACCCAAATATATGTACAGTCAACAATATTTTGTTAGGTTCTTAAGAAAGAAAAATATTGGAATTATTTATCACTTCTGCAATAGTTTATACTAGCTATGAAACAAATCTCAGATGAAAAGTCTGAAAATGTATAAGTGTACTGTATATAGACATGCTCATGCCCTGATGTACAACAGGTTTGAAGGGTTCCATAACAGAATTTGTGTGTGTGTGTGTGTGTGTGTGTAAACAATGTTAAATAGAAACTGAAGTTTCAACTGTGTGTAGGATAACTAATGAGGAGACATCAGGAAAGCACCTTCGGTATTGTATCTTGCTACACATTGCATGACAAGTATTTGATTTTCAATTGCTGGTAGGAGCTAGGGTTTTTCTTTCCTCCATATCCTCCAGACTAGTTTGGAGCCCACCCAGCCTCTTCTTCATTGGACATTGGGGACCATTTTTCACGAGGTAAAGTGGGGTGTGAAACTGATCACAAATAAATCTAGCCCTATGTTTGAGAATGCATGGAGCTGTACCTCCACTGTCTCATAAGTATATGCAGTGTGGTGCTCAATCATATGAACAATTGAACCTTTCTGTTCATTGATGATAATACACTCAGTGAAATAATAACAAGCAGTGACTATTTTCTTTACCAGCTTTATCACATTTTTCAGTTTCTTTATGTTATGTTGCAACAAACAGAATATACAAACTTTAAAATAATATAATTCTTATAATTATATGCTTTTATACCCTTTAAAATGTCTGCATTCTAAACCCTGTCACGTTTAGTTCAGGTTTAGGAATAAATTATGTGAAGATTCTAAAGTTTTCTTATTAAGAGCTCAAATATTTTACATTTCTGTTGAAGAATTACATAAGAGGTGAGAAGGTAACACATCACTTTGATTAGAGAATTTCAAGTGAAGAGATTCCTCTTACAGAATACAACAATATTCTGATGCTGGTATATCACATCTGAAATCATTTACTTCCACTACTTTGCCCATCGTCTGTTGTTGAAAAATAATGATAAAATATGGCGTTTCAGGGAAAGTCTGTCGCCATCACAAGTCCAAAATGTGATCAAAACCCACTCATTTGGATCCAACAGGCATAACTGCTGTCAATAAATTGAATAGTGCACATCCACTTAAGATTATGCTGATGATGTTACTATGCTGGGTGGAAGCATTCAAGCTATGAAGAAAAACGCAGAAACTTTAGTAGCTGCTAGTAAGGAGATTTGTCTAGAAGTGAATGCTGAGAAAACCAGGTATATGGTCAGGTCTGGAGACAAGCATGCAGGACAAAATCACAGCATAAAGATAGGTAATAAATCCTTCAAAAGGGTAGAACACTTCAAATATTTGTGAACAACCCTAACAAATCGAAATTCCATTCATAAAAAAAAATTAAGAACAGACTGAAGGCAGGGAATGCTTGTTATCATTCGGTGCAGAATCTTTTGTCTTCCAGTTTGCTATCCATAAATCTAAAGACTAAGATATACAGAACTGTAATTTTGCCTCTTTTGTATAGGTGTGAAAATTGATCGCTCACATTTAGGGAAGAACATAGGTTGAGGGTGTTTGAGAATAGAGTGCTGAAGAGGATATTTGGGCCTAGAGGAATGAGGTAATGGAGGAGTGGAGACAATTAAATAACGAGGAGATTTATGATCTGTACTCCTCACCAAATGTTATTTGGGTGATAAAATCAAGAAGAATGAATTGGGCAGGACAGGTAACTCATAGGGTGGAAAGGGGAGGTACGTACAGGGTTCTTTTGGGCAGACCTGAGGGAAAGAGGCCAATTGGAACACTTATATGCAGGTGGGATTTAAATGAATCTTCGAGAAGTGGGAGTGGGTGCATGAACTGGATTGATCAGGCTCAGGATAAGGGCAGTTGGTGGGCGCTTTGCGGTTATGAACCTTTGGGTTCCATAAAATGTGGGGAATTTCTTCTCAGGAAAGACTCTGCTTCATTGAATTTGTTTGTTTGTTTGTTTGTTTTTCAACGCAAGTCAACGGACGAAGCCGTGAAGTAAATTATCTGGCCAGATATGTGTTGCTCCGGGTAGTGTTCACCTTCTGTATGGAGTATTGAATATATGGGTTCCACAAAAGATGGGGGGAAAAATCGGAATATTTCAAGTAGTACCGTTTCTCATTAGTATTTGGGAAGTGTTATTCAGAATCTCAGCTCAGACCAGTTCAACTACCGTGACTCAGGCTCCATGTGTTTAGTACACTCCCTACATATATATATATATATATATATATTGTTACAGCATGCTACCATTAGCGCCGGCAGGATATTTTGCGAAGAGGCGTACAGTAGCTATATGTGACCATATTTGTTAATGACCAGTCCTGGATAAGATAATAACAGGTTATCATTTAATCAAAATTCTTAATTAAACCTTACGCTAAAACTGTAGAAACAGTACGAAGTTGTGTTTCGTTCTGTTCTGTTTTTGTAGAATTCTTGTTGTTTGATTTAATACTTGTACATGTCAAAATCTCGAAGTGGTGCAAGTGCATCACTTTGCGCCAGTGCTAAAAAGAGGGAGGAAAAGCCGGTACAAATGAATGGAGCCCGGAGGTCCGGAAGGGGGCTTGTTTCCCCTGTCTGTTGCATAAGTTATTGTCTTTCTCATTAGTATCATAATTTTTCGATCGTACAAATTAAACAAGTTACCCTGCAAATGAGATTCAGTCTCTCTGGATCTAGTGTAAACATTATTATCTGGTATTCCTTTGCTGCGCGAACTGAAAAAAAAAATTACCAGGGCCCGAACCCGCTCTCGGCGGCCCAGCGTTGCATCTCGCTGCCAGTGTCCCTGTTTGCCATCTCAGGTTTGGTTATGGTCGCTTCCATCTACATTCTATCCATGCATTATTCATTAATCATAATATCATCAAATGTAATACAGACTGCGTTATTGCTAGCATTGTTAAATACACACACACATACACACGCACACACACACATATATATATATATATATATATATA
>Ga0136643_10003889_pt1 | contig 20344 bp, 13 predicted proteins | sample TergutLab28metaG_FD_96883 | JGI IMG/M metagenome (GOLD analysis project Ga0136643, IMG submission 96883) | Labiotermes labralis P1 segment gut microbial communities from Petit-Saut dam, French Guiana - Lab288 P1 (version 3) (version 3) | ecosystem: Host-associated > Arthropoda: Insects >...
CAAAAGGCATGTTAGCAACTTGCCTACCAACCATTCACAACGCAGCCGTAACCTGCACTGCATTCACCCTGAAGGAAGTACATGTGCAGTTCAATGGCTAGAGAGAGCTGACTTGCAGTAATATGACACCACACTCAAGGGCAGAAATGGATAAGATTGTCAGCTGACAGGTACAGTGCATGGACCCGCAAGAAGACCACACTTTTCTCTGGCCATTATCTCCGTAACCGTTCAACTTTGGACATAGGTGTTTTGGGTTATATCGGTATACTTTAACATAAGGAACACCATCCCGAAGTCTGGCACATTCCTCCTGGGACACCCTGTATAATTGTGATTTTGGACCCAGCAATGGTGCAGAAAATATAAGTGATATTGTTGAACATTTTGAATTATTTTTTGACAAAGAAATCATACAAGAAATTGTTTGATAAACCAACAGGTATGAAGAACATGTGAGACATTCTTTTCCCATTTCACTCATTTGTGAGATTGTGGACACACCTGTGACATAAAATGAAATTTACACTGTTTTGGATTGTTGTTATAGATGCACATTATGCAAAAACCAACTGCGAGTAATACTTTTGGGGGGGGAATCAGCACCTGGATGTGCCATGTGATTTGTAGAGACACATTTGAATTGATCTGTAAATATATGCATTTTATAGAAAATGGAAAGCTTATCAACATACCAAAGACCCCCTCACACTGTTCAATATTTACCCTGAGGTATGTCATTTGAACAAAAACTTTCAAACCCTGTAACTACCAAACCAAAAAACGGCCAATGATGAAGGTTTGACACTCTGGAAGAGTGTCAGGCAGTACCCACCACGAGAGGCTTCCAAGTTTGGAATAAAAACTTTAAAACTGTGTGAATCAACTATGGGATTTTGTGGTGTTTTCTTGTAGTGCTGAAACTTGCAGAACCCTTGTTAGGCTATGGACATATACTGAGGATGGATAACTTACACAAGAGTCCAGAATTAGCAAGGCAGCTAAAAATTAAACATTCCATTGATTGTATAGGCACACTTAATTTGAACAGGAAGACTGTCCCCAAGGAAGTGCAAGACAAGAAAGTGAAGAAAGGAGAAACCAATGTGAGACATTCGGGTCCAGTCACAGTGTTAAAATGGTGTGACAAAAAAATGTAACTATGATGTCAACAGACCACAGTGTAGACATGCAGAGGGCTTCTAAGAAAAGCAAGAAGAGAAAAGCCTTTGTGTGTGACTGATTATAATCACAACATATGGGGGGTCAACTTGAGGGACCAGTTGCCACATATGTACATGGTTGAATGAGGATGACCAAATGGTACCTCAAACTTTTCAAAATGCCATTGAAATCTACTGTTCTCAATTCAGTTGTTGCTTGTAGACAAGTCATGGGAAGAAACAAACAGCAGCTCACATACAGAACAGAGTTAGTGGAAGGTTTGTTCATGAAATATGCACATGCTGCAGACAAGTGGCATGTCCCAGGGAAGCACGCGTTTAAATAAACACAATTCCAAGGCTGACTGAAAGACGTTCTCTCAGAAAAGTGGTACCCAAAACTGAAAAATCAAAACCCAGAGGAGGTGTATAGTGTGTTCAAAGCTGGGGGAAAAGAAAAATCAGTGTACTGCTGCCACATATGTGACATGAGCCTTTGTTAGAAGACTGCTCTGAGCTGTACCACAAGAAGCTCAAGTACTAAAGTAATGAAAATTATTGTACTGCATCTACATAGCTTTAAGATTTTTCTGTTAAAATTTTTTAAAAATCTGATCATTAGTTTGCAAACATTATTTTTTTTAATGATTGTTACAGTTTTGTCATTAGGGAATTCAAAACTCCTCCATCTGTGACAAATGTATGAATGTAAATGTCCTCTGCCACTGAGGGGTTAAAGGGTTAATTCCTAGCACAGTTAGAAGACTGTCTTATTTAAAGTGCCCAGACTGCCTCTGGTGCCCACACAGCCTCCTATTCAATCCATAATGGTGACGCTTAGTGGCCGGGGTGACCACACACCCTCATCACTGCAGTGTGTAAAGAAAGAGTAGAATTATACCTCTACTCAAATTCAGGGCCTGTTCTACAGTGAACTTTACCTTTCTTTACTTTACTGGGGACTCTTACCCAGGTGTAAAGTGGCACGGCATGAATCAGATCACTCACCTCCATCTTGTATCACCATCAAGAATGTGTGTAATCTATTTCTTCTCCCAAATGCCTTCACAGCACCAAAATTACCATAACACATGAAAATTCTTATTATTCTCAAATCAGTAAACCTATGCAAGTGATAATGAAAAATACCTCTTTTCCCCAATCAGCCTCCAACAAACTCAAATTAAAATATGAATTTGGAACTGTTCTGTGAAAAACAACATGGTTGGCAAGTCTACACCAAATGGCTGTATTTCCCAAAACATCCTAACAAGCATGCTGGTCTTTTGGGCTGATATGCTGCGTAGCACGGTTGTTGATTCCTGACATTCCTTTGACATGCAGTAATAAAAAACCCTGCTACTCAGTGTAACAACCCAGAAGACCAGAAACCTCAACACCAACACTGTGGAAATCTTTAAACTTGCACAGAACTAAGCACAGCCAAACCCATTTATTACAGCATTGGTTTATGTGACACTTCATATACGTCAAGACATTCTGTGGTACCAACTAATTCCTCACTGTTAACCGTAACAGTATACCCACTAAATATAACACTCATTTATAACAGCGCAAAATATTCAGTCCTCTGCATGATGTTATAACTGAGTTCGACTGTAGCTTCACATCTCACTCAAAAATTCAGGTTTCAACTTTTAACCTAGCTGCTTCAGTAAGCAAGGCAAACTTTCTCTTGCTAAACCAATATTCTGATCTAAAAAAAATCATTTACAATCACTTTGTTGTTATATACAATTTCATTTTAGTACAGGACACCTTTAACTGTATTCAAAATATTTATATACTCTGACATAGCATGCTCTTCCAGGATATGCATGAAACGAATACATGTCTACTACCTACCATACAACACAAAGAAATAGCACAGTTATCCAAAATATAAGACAACAATCCTTCACAGTCTTGAATTTTCAAGAAAATACCACTACAGAACTTTTTTGACATTTGTACATGATTTTCAGGTGGCACTCCAATTTTCAGATGAAGAATTGAGAAAAAAAATTATTGCCTTATATTCAGGTAAATACAATGTGTATGTCATCATACAAACAATTTACCACATCAGAGAAATAGCACCCAGGTTCTATGGTCAGAACCATTCCTTTCACCAGGACCCTTGCAGTACGCAACCTGTTCAGCCCTGGCTCAGTGGGACGACTTGGTGTTCCCTCCAAATAACCACCCACATCATGGACATCCAGGCCCAACAAATGACCCAAGCCATGGGGCTGGAAGACTGCACCCAACCCAGCCTGCACACAGCAATTTGAAACATACAGAATTCTGGAAGTGTATGCACTCAGCTAAGAGACTAGTACTACTGAGAAGTTACAACTGTGCAAAACAAATGATTCCACACAGAACTCATGAAGCCCACTTTCCTATTGCCAAATTCAATTTCTAAAAAGCTTTTATTATTGAAATCTTATTTATATAGTGTACATTTTTAATGCTAGTGTACAATGATCACTTCAAAAATTCAAAAGAAATCTTATCAGCTGACTTTCTTTCCTTTGAACCCTACAGGTTGTACAGACAATATTTAAAAATTCTTCCTACAAGAGAAAAAAATGTTTCCATAAAAAAGTAAGACAGCAATATAAATATAAACGTAATATTGTGGTGCATTCGCATAACTGCTGTTGCCATGGAAAATCAGTAAGTGTTACATATTCTGAGTGTGCATCTGTAGCCTTAGTTACCTAGCATGCAATGTACAAGCAACATTACTACCACTTCCCAACTTACATAAGGGTTGCATTCCATAGAACAAATTTGATGTCGGAATTTCCCTAAATTAAAATGAATTAATTTTTTTTTTCAATCTCATGCACAGGAAAAATTACAAGTTTGCTTCTAAATGTACAATAAAAGATTAGGACAACACCATCTCTGTATTTTTGCCATCCTAGTTGGGACCTCCATTTATTTCCTTTGGGATGCAAAATATGTTTCCACAATTCCTTTATGTTTGAACCGGCCGGCAAAAATTTACACACAGTCGAATTGAGTATTACATAAGTCATCTATGGCCTGCCTGACTATACCATATTTTCCAGTCTAAAAAATGACAAGATATTCAGAAATAAGTTACTTAACACGAAATGTGCGTTTTTTACTCAAAAACCATGGTCTGAAACATTTCTCATTCTAAGAAAAACTGACAGAGACATGATCATAAACATACAAATGTCTTCTAGTAAAGTACCCCTTATTCCTGTAAGACTTAATCAAAGGTGAATTTCCTTAACAAGTTTTCTAAAAATATTCAAATATCAAATTTCAGAAAATCCATCCAGTGGAAGCCAAATTGTTCAATGCACACAAAGACAGACAAACAGACAGATAGACTGAGTGAAAGACAACGTGATGAAGCTCATCTTTATTCTAAGAACCATAATAGTACACACAGCAATCACTGTGCTTTAAATCTACCAAGCTGTTCCACTGATTTCCTGTCACATGAACTTCACCACCTAAACATGAATGGTTTAAGAGTTTGTTTCACTAGTTCATACTATATGTAAAACTACTTATAATAGGACTGACCTTCATCATTTCATCAACATCACCTCGAAGCAAGCCAGCATCACGAAGATTAGAAAGTAAAACATGGTTGGCCAATTTATGCATATCAACCCATGACACACCTACAATGTACAATTAATACTTTTAATAAAACTCTGTACAATCTGAAAAATATGAAATACGTCAACATATTCCACTGTACAATGAATACAGAAGGTTACACAAGATGTAGCATTGATGTACTGTTCAGGTTGTACAATTAAAGACAGGAGACTAATTTAGGATCTTGAGTCAATGAGACAGAACTTGTAGCATGTATAATTCTGACAGAGAAAAATAATTACAAAGACAAAGACAGACTAACGTCAGTCATAACAGATCCATTGCTATTGCCTGCATGAGGTTTCATGCATTAAAACTGCATCTTGAAAAACAACAGATTTCTTGGGGGACAAAAATTACACGAGTTTAATACACAGGAAAGTAACTAAAGAAACACGAGCTGAGGTTCCCACAGCTGTGACTATGAACAGTACTGTCTACTGATATGTGGCACTGTGTACTCAAAATGAACTTTACACTTTTCAGAGGATCCTTCTTCCAACCTGAGGATGGAAAAAGTGGGTACCCCTGATATATCGTTAAACTTCCAAGAGGCTAAACTAAGACAGTATGCTTAGCAAAAATATTTTTACATATAACATCTTTTAAAATCCATCCAATCATAAAACTCAAATGTTAAACTGATGCAACCCTTTGTCACCAGTCAACAGCATACTGCAAAAGACGGACGACTTGCCACCCACTATTCTGCACATTCTTGGCTGATGACTTTAGATGACAGTTGGTTTTCTCAGCCTCACACTGCATGTCAAAGTCATCTTTTAGTAGTAAAGGGTTCAAGAGGACATAAGAGTGAAGCAAATTTTATACAGTATACTGTTTGTAACAGAAACACTTATATTTAATAGCATGTTTAAATAAATAGCTGTGAATGGAATTATTACATGTCTTAAACTTTGTCCATTATTTATAATCTTCCTTTTTCTCTAGTGTCGACAAGCACCATAGCAAAAAATTCTTCTGGCTAATTTAAAGCACAGCAGGAAGATGTACATATGCTGTGTGGTGTCTTTTTTAAGTTACAAATTTAATAACATGGTTACAGGCAAACTAATGGATGCAAAATGTGAGCACATAGCCAGACAGAACAAAATCCTAACACTTCGTGCTCATTACACCAAAATGAGCTGAGGGATTCATTCAGCCCTTAAAAAACAAATAAGCAGGAACCATATTCAGTTTAACAACAAATGCAATATGTAACATCAATTATCTCAGAATTCATAATGTCTAGATCTTGTAATTTTTTTTAACAATGTACAGGAGTTACTGATGGCACATTCCTGCAACTTAGTACACATAGCAGTAAAATACAATGATGTCTGATGAAAGGTGGATGATAAATAAATTGCAGTTTCAATTTTCTTAACTATAACTAGGGATGATAGTTCACAGAAATTATAGCCCTACAGCAGACTGTAGGTTTATCTAATGGGGTAACCCACACTACATACATACATCAAGATTCAGCAATGGAAACTTGAGTATTTATATTTCACCTCAAAACTATCAGAAAACAGACATAACAGGCTCAACAAAAATATAAACTAAAATCACAAGAAAATGTTACAATCTGTGCTTTTTCTTATCTTTCCTTTCCTCTGTTCTCCACTGATGTCACATCACAATATTTCTGATTACTTTCTGATTCTGCTGAAAGAATTAAAAATGAAAGTACATTACCTGGTTTGGCAGCATTCATCACAGCCCTATTAGCATTCAAAACAGCATTGTAGATCACAGCTTGATCCTTGGTGAATTTCCCATTGACAGGGTACGAACATGTGATATCAGAGGTATAACCACAGTATGAAGCTCCCATATCAAATGAACTACAAAGAAACTACCTTTATTACGAACACTATATACAGTAGAACAATGTATACACTGTATTAGCTGGGTTAGTATTATACAGTCCTCTGAAGTATAAAATACAAAATACATAGTACAGGGGATGGAACCTGGTAACTCCAGTTTTTTTCCCCCAGCGCACAGCCCTTACAACACTGTTCACTTTTTTATTGTTAGTAGTTATTACACTACTCCCTCTGGCTCTCTTTCAATCTTCCTTGCACAGTGTTTCCATTTCCATGTTACCTGATACTGTACAAAAGTTTACCTAAATTTCTTAGTAATGTAGTCTTAGTGCAACCTACAATTTCATGAAGAGATATCTCTTGATTCATGGCCAGACACCTTGTATTTCATAACTCTTCTCTCCATCTCTGTGACTCTGGGTACTTTAATAACCTGTGAATGGCATTCTCCACACCACTGCATAATGCAAATTTCCCCCTACTATCCCATTCCTTATCCCTCTCAATTTTCAATCTCCTATCTAAACCATGCTAGGCCACTTTGCTTATTCCTTTTACAATATATGAATATACATTACACATTCCAATTGTGTTAGCTGCAAAAGAACACTACCCTTTACAACAATCTACACACCTAACAAGTTTCCACATTAACCTTTATCCTACCTGGGTGGGTATTTTGACATCTTCCTAATGTAAACACACACTTCACAATTTGGTCCATGTCACTCCATCTGAGCTACACAACATGTAAAACCCTCACTCCTACATACAGCTTCTGTGTCTCAACACTTTTAACAGTAATTAGGTGTGAGAAGTGGGTTCTTCCTGCTGGTAAGTAGTAAAGCTTTAATCTTCTAGACATAATATTATGGAAGACAGGTTCCTATGAAACTTTGGCACCTATCTACCATACCATGCAGCATCAGATACCAGAAAACGATAATCTTAGAAGAATTGAATTCAACTTCATCTTTTATTCTTGTAACAATGCCACTGTACCGCATTCATCATAATTACAATGAAAGAGCTCACTAAAGATGTTTCAAGTAATGTAGTAATCATATCATTTTTACTATGTACATGTAAGTCTCGAATTTTCAAGGATGAATCAAGAAACAAAATCTTGATCTCAATTCGGGCAGTTATCTTTTAGTCCCAAACTCTGAGAATTTTGAGGTACATATGCAAAATTTGAGGGTTCCATGGAAATGACAACATTGATTACTGTCTTCTGGGACATAATGCTGTACAGTTAAAAGGCTAGTTACAGAAACTTCATGGAAACTTGTCACCTCCATCTACTTACCCACAAATGTGGACTTCACATCATCCTCAATGGACTGCCTCAGTACACATGAATCAAAGTTGGCATCTATACTAGCTCTGGCATTAAACCTTTAATAATGCTACAAAGAAAAAGTGGTCTGGGATAGGAACTCACTACAGAGCAGAAGGTCCAGGGATCAAAACCTGGTGGGGGTGAAATTTTTCTCACCAGTCTAGACCATCCCTGGGGCCCACCCACCCTCCTATACAATAGGTAATGGGTTTCTTTCCCCAGAGTAAAGCAGCCGGAGCATGGCATTAACCACCCAACCTCAACTAAGGCCGAGATTAAAGAAAGAGTAGAGCTACACCTCTACTTCCTCTCTGGGCTTCATGGTCTGTTTTCAAGTAAACTTTACCTTTTTTACCTTAACAAGGAAAAAGTGCCCTACTTACAGCTAAAATACCTCTCCTCCATGGAATTACATCTGTGCTTCAGTCACAAAGCAGTAACTCTTGCAACAAAAGTGGAGTTTTACTTTTACATTCTTTGCTGGAAGCTTGTACCAAAATGTAAATGAAGTAGTTCACAATTTTTTATTTCAGATTTAAAGCAGCATTACTAACTGTGCATAAAGCACTGTATGCACTCAAAAATGGCTGCAAATAACAAGTCCGAACTAGAGTCATATGCAAGCATTACACACACAAAATTAAGAACTTGTAACATATCTGAGGAAGTGTGCTATTTCTTACATCAAAACCCTATCTCTCAGCAGGCCCCACATGCTTGCATTAACATTATTTAAGAGTACCCAGGTGACAAGTTACAGACTGGACAGCAGTGCCATCATTCCAGTTTCAATAAGGAGAGAAAAACAAGGCTTTCAAATTAACTTCATATGTACACAGTACATATATGATACGTGAAATCAGTGCATCCATTTGACAATTTCAAGATGTGATGACTTGTGAGAAAATATACGAAAAAATGGTATTAGTATTTCATTAGGGCACCACTGTGAACAATTTTTATACTTGTGTGAAATCAAACTTCAATCAAATGTGATATGCTCCTGGTTCTAATATAAAATGGAAACTATTTCAGACAGGGGTGCACAAATCCTGGAAGCCAGGTTACCAAGCAACCAAGTTTTGTACAGTAATGCCTTGTACTTTGGGGTCCTAAGTATGCAACTTTCTCATGTCACCCTTTTGGTGACCAGAATTTTGAAGTAGCTACTCCATTTTTGGAAAATCCGTGGACCTCTGATTTAACACGCAAGATCAAAAACAAAACTAGAGTTTAACGGAAAACAGTTTGCTTGAATATTTATTGTATTCTGCTCATCACAACTTGCACCCCCCCACCCCCCCTAAATATTCATGCTTTAAATTTATCCCACAAGGAACATTCCAGCCAGAAAGAGAAAAGATATAAGAACAACCATTAACAGAATACACACAGAAAGCTACAATGAAGTACCACCCACCTCCACCTACATCTAGGTATGTCACATGGTGTCTTCCCTTTTGGTTGTTAATCAAAATTTCGTACGCATTTTAGATCTAATAGACTAATGGAGAGCATAAACAAGATATACTGCCACTGTATTGTTTGATGACACTACAATGTATGCATGTAGCAAGAAATGGCGACTCATTATTAACACACACACGAAGTACTGCATAACACTGTCATATTTAATTTGAATGGACACCTGCCTAAAATAATGAATGTTCAGGTGCCCTATGATTCCATTTTAGGTAGGTTTTACTACAATATTTCTGGGGATAAAACATTATTCTTGTATTTTATAATACTGACCACATGTCTCCATCATTAATACGCTTATTGTTGGGTGCACCAGCATGACCATAGTGAAGGATTGACCCATTATCACCACTACTACAGATGCATGTATAGCCAACATGACGGCAGCCACCAACTAAGTACACATAGTTGAGAAATGTTGCTTCAGCTTGGTACTCCATCATTCCAGCATGAACTGTGCGCATCACATGAATGTGTGCATCTGAAGAAATCTTCGTCACATAGCGCAAGACCTCCAGCTCCAAGTCTGATTTGATCATACGACTGAAACATACATAAAGTATATGATGCAGGATGAGCACATGAAAATCAAGAACTGGTTAACATTTATACATTTATATAACTTTTACTAACTTCCACTCATATTAACATAAACTTTAATAATATACAAGTTAAGTGAACAAGTCAAAATGGCAACATGTTTCAGCACTTTGTGAGCAAACCACCAAGAACCTAAAAATAAACTTCAAAAATACAGAACGTAAGTACAGAAGTTAAAAAGGCAACAAGTTTCAACATTCAGTACGCCATCCAACAATGAAGACATACGTCCTTTCCCCCATGGCTTGATGGCCCCCTAGTGGGCCAGGGCCTTATCATTTTCAAGGCTTCACAATACAACTACCATACCACACTTGGTACGACACCCCTGGATAACGTACATGGTATATCTGGGGTAGTTTGTGCACCACGTCTACGCATCACAGAGTATAGCAGCACAATGTGAACAGTACCTCACTGGCAAAATTTGACGAAAATGGGAGTTCATACATGACCAACAATACCAGGCAAATGTACGTCCCCTTAAACTTTCTCAATGTTTAGAAACAAGATATCATCAGAAAATAAAATGTGTATATGTTTATGGTTCTACAATTGATTTAATGTAATTCTGCCATGTGCATGTACATGTACTGCTTTCTGTACAGTAAACAACCACATACTACAACTGAGTACTTAGTGAACTTCCAAGAACAGAGGATTTATACCCACAGCTACCATCCATAACACAGGTACTGGAAGCTAGATTTTTAAAGGGTCTGAAAAATTGGTTCATTACACATGCACACCACCACAACTATGAAATGTAAATTCAGTTAAGGTGAAAATATTCTTCAGTTATAAGAAGAGAATTTTTTTCAGTACGTTCTAACCCAACCAGTAGACAGCCAAAAAATATTAAATATCACTGTTAAAATAGGGCGACTTCTAGAACATACGGAAACAAGAAAGTTACATGACAAATTAGCTTAGTACTGTCACAAACTAATACCCTCTTAATAATCACATCTGGATATATAATTGCACTGTATTTACTGTATTACTATACTACTACACTGAGATGGACATTAGGGAAACAGGTGGATAGAAAGTCCATTTCTCTGCAATAATACCATTAGTTCCAGAAACTAACTGACATGATGATGATGGTGTTACTCCTACTGCTGCTGCAGCTGTAGCTGCCACTATGCTGATGCTGCTACTACTACTACTACTACAACTACTACTAATACTACTACCACCACCACCATCACCAGACTTACATGGCATTACTTTTACATTGACTAACAACACTTCACATGGTATCCTCAGCTGACTTCAATTTCTCTACAAGATACTCTTCCAGACTTTTCGGATGAACCCGCAATTTTGCCAGCCTATCATACTGTAACTCCACAACTTTCATTCCAAGCCGTCTGAAATGTCGCTTCCTCATAAGCTGTGGCCCAATAAGCTGCGTGCTACTAGCACAATAATGTTCAGGCACATGGATCAACACTGCCACATATATATTGCCCTCGCGACGCAAGTTGAAGCGTATCGTAGATCCTCCCATGCCACTTGGATGTAACATGATATCAATGACATAAAGTGATGCTGTTGGAAGATGCGGGAGAATCACTGAAGAGGAGATCCTATCATGTCCACCAATGATGTTGGCAAGAGGCTCTGAAATGTAGTTGATCATACGGTTGATTCTTCCATCCTGCCACAAACTCTTGGCTGAATGGTCCCTAGGAAGCATTGGGCCCCTGTATTGGGCACATTCCAATGTCATTGCAGTATCAAACAGCTTCAGTTTTGACCTCATCTGTTTCAATACATTCACATCTCTGTATGAATGCAACCGATCAAGAAAATAGGGATTGAAGATTTTCTGCACAAAATTCAAAGGGAATTTTCCAAGATACACACATGTCAGCAATACATCAATAGCATCATCTGGACGAAACTGAACAAATTTTTCATCAAGAATGCTTTCAAGGACATGCCAAAATTTCAGACTGTCAGATGGCTGAAAGTTCAAAACACCAAATGGAGCAAACATTGCCTTAATTAAAAGAGGAGAAAGATTTTGGCCATGCTCAATGAAGTACCTCTCGCAACCTTTCAGGATAGGTTCCGAACGAAGCCGAAACCTACCACAGTAATCCATAATGGCTGCCAACACAGCTGCATTCTTAATTTTTGAGGCTTTTGCCTTAACATAACGTTCTAGTGATTTTGTTATTCCTGGATCCACATAATCTAATGCATAAAAGCCTCTTACAATCTCCAACAGGTCATCCTCACTCACTGTATGAATATTGGTGTTTGTCCAACTGGACAGGATGGCCATCATCCGAGGTGAAAAAACTTTCACTTCAAATAAGATAGAAAGAATTTCTGCTACTGCATTTCCAGGCAATCTCCACCAAACATGGCGAGACCTCCTTTCTAGAAGACCGAACACCGTTTTACGGCTTTGTGCAAGGAACGGCAAAATACGAAAAACCTCCATCACATTCTTCTCAGTTATTTCTTTCTCTTTATCTACTAGTCCAACCCATAACTTGTCCACATTTTCGGTACTCTTCTCTGCATTCATGCATGAACCCAACACTCTCACAATTTCACATACATGAGTCACATCAAACATTCCATCTGTAACCCTTACAAGAATTTCATCACAAAGTTTGTCTCTGTACACAGAAGAACCGTTACCAACCATCTCCCGGCATACTATCTTCAATGCATCCAATATAATGTAGGATTCTGGACCTGATGCTATGATATTTATTAAACGATTGAAGACAGCCGTCCTAGTGAAATTTTCTGATGTATCTTCCCCACTCCTCACAACAGCATTGCGGTACTGTTGATTATTTTCAAGCTCTATTATTTTTTTTAAGGCATAAAAGGCTACAAGAGGATTGACTTCATCATCTGGAATAGTCTCCAGAAGTAAGAAAACTCCTTTGGCTGTGAAACATCTATTGAAACCTTCCATTATTTCGGTGCTTTCTATATCATTATACACGTGGGGCATAGGCCCTGAACCTTTATCCTTTTCTTGGGATGGGATCACCGTATGTGAATGTACAGTCCCCTCATCCTTAGCACCGCCAGCATTAGCCATATAGCAATTGTGTAAACAAACTGTACCAACATCCTTAACCTTCCTCACAATTGTTGGTAATTCCTGTATATCCAAACCATCTTGCATGATAATTGTTGTATGGCCTAAATCGTCTCTCTTATCGCATTTTAACACTGCTTCCGACATTGATAATCCACAGGCGGTTAATTTTCCCCATACCATTGATATTGATGAGGCGTCGTGATTTAGCGTTTTTCCACCTGTGTTAAATATTTGTTTCACGATCAATCCCGACATTTTTCAAGTACTAGGAGGCACAATTTACAGCAACATTATTTCAAAAGTACAAGTATTTAAATTGCTGAAAACACCCTACACAAACACCAGTCTAAACTACACCGAACATAGACACCGGAACTCTAAACCTACTTCGCCCATAACCATGGTCTCTTGAATGGCACTGCAGGTCCAGCATCTATCAACATACTTACCATTCTGCTATTTCCGGATGCAACAGTTTGTTGTTGACGGTGAACCTACAAAAAAAAATACAATAACTGATTTACTTAAGTTATAGGAATAAAAAACACTATATCATTCTAAGACGATCGAAGTATTGAAAGACGTCAATCGGAAACAAATCGGCTAAACATCAGAAAAGGCAACTTCTGCCACAAATCACTTTCGTGTGTAAAAAGCATAAAGTATATTTCGGTCTGTTCTGTTGTCAATACTAACTGCTCGGATCATGTTCAGGCGTTAAATCGATTTCTTGTATCACAGTCTTTCAGCGGAAATTTTGGCAACAATATGGCGACCCGATCCCAAATAACAAACATACACGACACAACTCATGCTACTCCCAGAATGCGGTAACAGATGGCGGAGGTGTATAAAACTGTCGCATCAAGTATAGCTAACAGGAATTATTGATTTCAGAATTAATGATGCAAAATACCAGCTCCAGGTACCAAAATATCTCCAGTAATTCAGTTAGCTACATGCTACTGTGTACTCACTGGCTAATTCCATCAAACGCAGCTTCCCTGACTGTAAGACTGCTGTCCGTATTCACACCATTCTGAAATCAGTACATACACATGATCTGAAATAAATATACAGACACACCATTTTGCATATGAGCGTATGTGTGCATGCGTGAGTGAGTGAGTGAGTGAGTGAGTGTGTGTGTGTGTGTGTGTTCTACAACTTATAATGATAACTCTGCATTCATTAGCGGCTAGTCATATACTACCAGTACACGCAATAAAAATTGCAGAAAGCAGTGATTTTCAAAATCTGTTCCATTAGACTTATTTCTTCCACTAGGAACCAAAGTTCTCCATCGCTTTTCTTTTTGTGTAAAGGAAAAGGCACAACTGTCCTTGTGCTTAATTCAGCACCACTCCATGAAGAAATCTGGGTGGAGTGAGGTGTTGCTCCACGCATTCTGAACCTCTGCACAAGATGGAAGTAAGTAATCAGCTTCACACCCCAGCCACTTTACCCTCGCGGTATAAGTTTCCCTGGTACCCAATGCAGGATGGATCGTCCCCACAAATGATTTGGTCTGGAGAAGATACAAAGATATCCGGCCCTTCCTGGAATCGAACCCTGATTACTCGGTCGTCCAGCCTGCAGCCTAGTCACGATACTGATTGAGCTAACCCAAAGGAGTGTACCCAAAATAAATCAAGTAATTTAAGCCAAATGCTCAAACACCGCTTACACTCTACGGGAAATCGTTAGCATAAGCGCAATCCCAGTTACAGTTTAAGGTGTCTATTACTGATCCCAGCGATGCGGTTAACGCAGAAATGCTAAACAGACCGAGGGACGTTGACTTTGGCATCCGCACAAGTCTCCACCCTCAGTTAACTTTGGTTGGTTGGTTGGTTGGTTGGTTACCCTTACATTATGGCCCCTTCATTGCTCTTTTCTTTTCTTTCAGCGACTAAATGGTGTGTTCAGTACCAGGCCTACTGTTTTTCCCTGTGTCCCTTTTGCGGCGTTTTGCCCAGTCGCAGGGCAAGGCAGGATACATGAAAAAGGAACTGGCGCATTGAGCACTGCACACATTAAATAAGACCGGAGACCAGCAGGGGAGAAGCGAAGCCGGGCCGCCTATGCTTACAAGAAGCATCTGAACTGTTCTTATTTTGCTTGTTCAGTATTTTATTGCAAAGGCTCAATGCGTCTAATTCTGGCGTCACTGCTAGTTCAATATCACGCTAAGCATTGATTTTTACACGGTAAATAAACATGTTTTTGACGTAAACGTAATAGCCTAATCACTATTTTGTACTTTCACCTCATGGTTAGTATCCTCGTTCTTTTTAACTATCACCAACACAAGCCACAAACATCAAAGTCTGCACCACAAGGTTACGTAAATTGGCAGTTTACTGTCAAAACCCCAACATGTTTCACCAGCATCCTGTCATAATCAGAAGGCCCTTTTTCCAAACACATGCAGCTACAAATGTCTACATTCACTCTTTTAAATAACCGCATTCATCGACGTACAAGCACAAGTCTAGCCAGAATTACAGCTAGGTAATATACTATCAAGAACATGGGGTATCTCAAGAGCGTACTGGATCTAATGGTGATTGGAAATACAGTGGAAATGCATTTCAAAGACGTTCACCTACGAGTATATCTGACGTCTGCCTTGATAACACAGCAAAGGAACACTGAAGAAGAACCATAATGGGAACACAGAAAAAAAATTATTGTCACAAGTGTGTAAGATCCTTAACCATCTCCTCTAGCTTTGAAACTGGCGGGCCGGGATAGCTCAGTCGGTATAGCGATTCGTTACGGGCTGGACAGTGAGGGGATCGAATCCCGATGAGGGCGACATTTCCCATACCCATCCAGGCCGACCCTGGGGACCAAACGGCTCCTGTACAAGGGTAGCGGGTCTCTTTACCGGGAGTAAAGGGATCGGAGCGCAGCGTTGAAAATCCACCAGCATCCATCGTCGAGGTAAAAAAAAATGAGAAGCGCTGTACCTCTACACCCTCCCCCACCCCCACCCCCGCTCAGGCCTACATGGCCCATTCTAGGGTGAACTCTATACCTTCACCTTTTACCTTCATGTGCAACTGTTGAAACAAACTAATATAGCAATACAGTGTTGTCTACATTATTGGTTACCTCTGTCCGACTTATATATATGTATATATTTCCATGGCTCGACAGCCCTAGTGGACCTAGGCCTCCACACTGTTGAGGTTTCCAGATAACACTCAACACACCACATTCGGTAGAACTCTGGACGAGTGATCGGCCCGTCGCAGAGACCTCTAACTGATAACACGCACAAGAGATAAAACATCCACGCATCCGGCGGGATTCGAAACCGCAATCCCAGCAAGTGAGCGGCCGCAGACCCACGCGTTAGACTGCGCGGCCACTGGGAACGGCCACTGCAGGCACACTCATACGTGTACGCAATCACATTCAAGAAATGCTAGCCTCATTTCGTACACAAAGATCATAAGATAAAGGTAAGGCGCCTGAACGACCACCGGAAATTATCAAGGTCAAGCAGAAGAGTTCTTTAACCATACCAACAGGGTGAGGCAGGACACGACCCTGACATCGGACAAAGCCAGCCATATAATTTTATTAACACGTGCTTTTTTTTCTCATAAGAAAGAACCAGGCAAAAAGAAATCCTACACAGAGGATTTCCGATGTATTGTTGGGTGAGTGGTTCCCAGTGTGTCTCTACCTTCAGCGTCAGGCAGTGCTGCTTGACCCTGAAGATGAAGGCACTAGTATCTTTCGAAACGAAGGGAACCACTCATCCAAAGACACAGTGTCTTATCCCAAAAGATTCGAACCCTCAGCATCGCAGCATTCAGAACCTCGATTCTCGCAAATCCAGCTCTGGATTTTAAAAACCGTAATTACTATCGGTATTTCAAGAAACGTTAAGAAGAATGTTCCCTTGTCAGACGTAAGACGTTTAATGGTTGCAACGCTAAAGACTGTGGGAAGCCTATTTAAGAAGAGTAGGATCACCCCTTAGTAAAGGAACAAAAAATATGGATGCAAGTGGGAATACTTTTAATTTTGAGTAGCACAAAAATAAATTTTGGGAATAAATTGCAAGAACTGCAAGCTCCAAGATTCTCATACAGGAGTTGTTCAAGACTCCATTCTTCTGGGATACAACGCTCTGTCGTTGGATAAGTAGTTCCCGACGTTTCGGAGGATCGTAATGCCCTCACCTTCAGGATCAAGCAAACCTGAAGATGTAAGCACTACCCGTCCTTCGAAAGTGCTGGAACTACTCGCCCGACAGAGCGGCACATCCCGGAAGAATGGAGTCAATTTTTTACGGGACATAGTTTGAATATTGTTAACGATACGGTCATTTACTAAATTCTAATTTCTCTGACAGACCACAGGGAATGTACTGTGGTCTCAAAGGAAATGCAAATTGTAAGTTCCTAAAGCACACATAATCCCCCCTCCCCAGCTTCCTGGCACAACAGCCCCTAGCGGGCCAGGGCCGCCTCATTGTCGAGGATTCACAATCACAATCAGACACGCTACACTCGGTGCAGCTCCTCTAGATGAGAGATCAGCCCGACGCAAAGACCTTTGCCTGACAACACACAACACTCACAAGAGACATGCAAGTATATCCATGCCCCCGGTGGGATTCGAACCCGCAATCCCAGCAAGCCAGCGGCCGCATGCCATCGACCGCGCGGCCACTGGGATCGGCGATGCATATTTAGAACTCAAAATGTACTACATGTATAACAGAATGTGAGAAAGTCAACTGGGGCCCACCTTCGACCAGGCTAAATTCATGACAGCACGGATCAGATTTAGGGATATCATGTCCATACAATTCTTTAATAATGTTATTTTGTCTTCTGATATATCTACACACAGCTTCGCGGTGATTCACCCCGTTGTGTTACAATAACAATAACACCAACACTTTTCCGTCACACGTACTGCGATTAGGTCTATATATTTGAAAACCTGGAAATCAGCTACGTTTCGGCTTATGATCAAGCCAACATCAGTACGTATGTGCGAATTAAAAGGTAAATTGTTACAGCACTCAGTTCGAGATCTCAACCTTGTCACACGAACGAATCATGCATAAGCAGTACGAATATTGCACAACACCAACTGTTTTGAAGCAGACCTGTGGTCACTGCGACGCAACTCAATCCGACCTCCGACTAAAAATAACCTAAACGTACGAAACAAACAACACGTTCCGTACATGCACAAAATGTACGCCAATACAGTCTGACTTCTAGTACCTAAAACTTGTCGAAATACATTACCAGCATTGCGTACCGAAGCTAAAAAACACGTTATGGCAAATTCTTTAATTTATCTTGCTATACCTTCTGGAAGTCATTCCCCAGAAAGGTTCGCCTATGAATGAAATGTGCACAATACAACATGATCATTTTGTTACAAAACAAATGCTTCTTGAAACATAACTTCCATCTGGGTTAATACAGAATGCAGTTCGGAACTTAATTTTGACCCAGCTATAGTACAAATCGAAATATGTGTTTCCATCAACTCCATTTTGGCGGATACGCACACGTGCTGCAGGATTTCTACCAAATTAGCCTGCTGCTCACTTCCTCAGACCACCTCCTTGCAGTTTCACGGAATGTGCATGGCTATTCTGGAGTCTACCGACGATATATCAAGCACTGTCATTTTTTTTCAGATGTCTCAGAACTCACTATAAAATAGTTGACACAGGAATGCGTAACGTAAATACTGCACTGAAATTATGGATTCTGAAGCATCCATTCGTCCTGGATAGGTATATTGATACCAACATTTCAGAGAAGCTTGTACCTACATCTTCTGATTAATCTACCCTACGATGGATGGAACCTGTTTACCAATCTACACGACGTCACAGAAAAACCAATCTCTTCAACAGCAGTGCAGTAAGAACCTCAACCCTCACGAACTTCGGAATTTTTTTTACCGTCAACGTTTAAAAAAATACCGAAACGCTTAGCATAAACATTATCACCTGACATTTCACAGTGACCTCCATTAAGCAACTTTTATGCTGAGCAGATGTGTCAATGGAGCGCTGAAAAACGTTCGATTCCTCTTCAACTAACAGGACGATAAGAATCCATTTTTGGAAAGTGCGTCGCTCAATGCCACCAGCAGCATTTCAACTGAAATGTGTATAGAACATGCCACTTCTCAATCCTGAGCAGAGAAAAGATACAGATTGCAGCAACTGCAAAAAGGATCTCACTATACACTCATTTATTTTCAAACCTGGAACAAGCAAAAACAAAACGCTTTCTGCATAATCGGTTAGACACTGCTCTTAAGTCATGGTCATCACAACACTTTAGAAAATAAAGAAATTTTTAATGCCAGAAGGAAAAATATCATGTGACGACATAATGATGTGGTAGCGTATGTTGCTGCACGTTACACGAACCTAACGGATCAGGAGATACCTACATACCTACTCCCTAGCCTATAAAACGCACCCTTCATTTATTGTTAGATTTTCAGTAACAATACACCACCGACTGTAAGTCGCGCACTTGATTTAGCAGGTACACATGTTTTCAGAAAAAAAAATCGTTATACAAAAAACAGTAAACATTAGCATTCAAATATGAACCGTTTATGTATTAACAAACACAAATCAACAGAAACTCGAAGGTTTAAACTTCACAAATCAATCTTTTCAGTCTCTTCTTCACTCGTGCTTCCAGCCACACAATCTCAGGCCACAGATGTACGCTAAACACACTTTTTAAATTGGGGCGGATAAGCTCGGAATTATCTTATAAGATAACCTTCTCTGTGCCATCGAAGCAATTTGTAACACAGCATTTTTTGAACGACAACAACCGAAAGGCAATAGCGCCAATGATACCAGCCCCAAATCACCTTCCTAATGGATGATTGTAAGAAAGGTTTCAAGACAGAACAAAGTTCGTAGGCGCAAAAATGATCGCTGACTGATCGCTCAACATCGCAACATCTCAACGCAGGTTTTGCCATCTCGACACAGGTTTTTCTTGGTTTCCCTGTGTCTATAAGCAAATGCTGAGATGGTTCCCAACATTCCAAGTTGCTACTACATGCTTCTCATGCAGCCCTCCCGACTTAAATCTAGCAGTAACCAATTTCATGTTTAGTGTAAATGTAAAATAACCACTGCCACCGGGTAACAACC
>Ga0136643_10003890_pt1 | contig 20343 bp, 10 predicted proteins | sample TergutLab28metaG_FD_96883 | JGI IMG/M metagenome (GOLD analysis project Ga0136643, IMG submission 96883) | Labiotermes labralis P1 segment gut microbial communities from Petit-Saut dam, French Guiana - Lab288 P1 (version 3) (version 3) | ecosystem: Host-associated > Arthropoda: Insects >...
CACAAATATTGCGGTGATCAAGGCTGCTGTAACACAAATACTGTGGTGATCAGGGCTGTTCTGACACAAGTACTGTGGTGATCAGGGCTGTTCTGACACAAATACTGTGGTGATGGGGCTGCTCTAGCACAAATACTATGGTTATCAGGGCTGCTGTAACACAAATATTGTGGTGATGGGGGCTGCTGTAAGACAAATACTGTGGTAATCAGGGCTGCTCTGACACAAATACTTGGGTGATGGGTGCTGCTTTGACACATACTATGGTGATGGTGGGCTGCTCTGACACAAATATTGTGGTGATCAGGGCTGCTGTAACACAAATGCTGTGGTGATCAGGGCTGCTGGAACACAAATGTATGTGGTGTAACACGAACACAAATACTGTAGTGATCATGGTTGCTGGACCACATACTGTGGCGTTCAGGGTTGCTGGAACACAAATACTGTGGTGATCAGGGCCACTGGAACACAAATACTGTGGTGATCAGGGCTGCTGGAACACAAATATTGTGGTGAACAGAGCTGCTGGAACACAAATATTGTGATGATCAGGGCTGCTCTAACGTGAACACCCCTTCTCACATTACGCATTGGGCTTTTATTCCCGTTAGTCTTCTTCCATCGTACTTAGGGTCTGCCAACGTTTCATTTTATGTTTTTTTTCGTGCAGTCCTTCGTTCCCCATCTTGTCAAGGCGAATTTTCCGTCTCTGTGTGTAATGCTTTTCTAACTGTTCATTTAGATTAGTGCTGCCTAATTAGTACTGCCTAATCCATTCGCTGTTCTTTTTTGACACCCAGCTGCGTGGTGCAGAAGTGGTTACTAGGACAGGAGTACTGGCCTCTAGTCAGTTCACATTATTTTGGACCCCGATACAGCAAAGACGTGCCACTGCTCAGGCTGTTATTAGCCGTCCCGTCCCGCGGAGGCCCGGATTTGCCCCCCAGGACGGTCCATGTGGGATTTTTATTGGAAAAATTGGCATTTATGCGGGTACTTCGGATATGCCCCATCAGTATCATTTCACCAATGCTCCATACTCATTCATTCTTCTATTACCGACACTATATTATCTTAACAACTGACGGCGCCATTAAGTAACTCCCGCTTATAATGGGAAACAGTGATAACGAGGACGGGTCTTAGATGCGTCGTAGAAAATTTTGTCACTTTTCATCCATCCCACTTTTTTCTTTCTAGTCATATTGTCGAAATATAGGGGCCTGCACAGTTGATTCACCATAACGAAGGGGTAAAAATGGCTTCATAGACGTAAGTGGACGCTCGAGTATCAGTTTAACAGCACGAGGAATGATTAACACGCGTAAAGGGAATTGTTATAATGTGGTTTCGTGGAAAGTAGTGCTTCGTTACCCTGATCTCCGTGTTTTGTTGTTGGGAACGGCGTTGGATATTGGAAACAACCACAGAAGAAAGAGTCTGGGACTAGCTAGTCGAAGTACACCCTCGTCTACCCGTCTCTTCCACCGTCTGTACCCATTTCCAGCCACGCTGGGAGTTCCAGGAAGTGGCGTAGGCCTATACAACGAACAAATGCATTATGAGCATGCTTGTAGGTTATGTGTGTGTCTGTTTTGTTGCCTTCTTTGTCTTTCTTCCTTCATTTGTGTGTGTGTGTGTGTGTGTGAGTGAGTACGTCACGCAGTGCGCCACGCACTGGATCAATAACGCACCACGCCCTGTCTCCATTCTTCTGTGTTCTAACGACATTGCATTCAATCCCGACACGTAACGCAATCAACCGTGAACAAAGTAACTTCATCAACCGCGAACAAAAGTAACGCAATCAACCGTGAACAAAAGTAACGTAATCAACCGCGAACAAAAGTAACGTAATCAACCGCGAACAAAAGAGTACTCATTCCTCGTAGTGGGCCCAGTACAACCTGAAGACGTGTGGGGGAGTGGAGGTATAGAGCCACAACCTTGGTACCGGTCAGCTTCATGATCCGGCCACTTTACTCCCTTCTAAGGATCCTTCCAGTACACATTTGGCCCCGTAGCTGTTCTGGACATTGGAAAGAAGAGACGTGTCTCTGCATCTGACGGGAATCGAACCGTGTTTATCTAATGACCTCTCTCATAGCCAGATTACTATATCAACTGAGCTGCACCAGTTCCTTGATCTTGCTTCGAGCGATTAGGAATAAAACAGGGGTGCGCGAATTCTGGGCGTCAGGTCACCATGGCTGCTAAATGTTGTACTGTGGTGGTTTTTCATAATGGAACTTGCTGCATGTGACCGTTTTGTCGCCTAGGATTTTGAGGTGGCTTATAGATTTTTTAAAAAATTGTACATTCTTGCAGTAAATAAATTCTGTTGTTCTGCAAACCGTGAACTCTGTAGCTCGGCACCTTCACAGTGCTAGACAGCCCCGATGATTGTAACTGCCGTGTTGATGTGTCTGGGTCCCTTTATGACTCCCGAATCCAGCACTTGGGACATAATGCTCTAGCTTTAACCCCTTAACACCCAGTGTGTTTATGTGTTTTGTGTGGATCTCAGAACAAACAGCTATTATTTCCCTACGCAAAATAAACTGACTGGTTTTTATAACCGAGACGAAGTGTGTTTACTGCGCGGTACGCACTGCTGTGGGCAAAGTGGCACTCTGACAAGTTTTCCTCCAGTTCTTCGGTTTTCCCCTTACAGTATCATTCCACCAAAGCTCCATATTCGACTCAATCCTAATGCTACGTTTATCAGAAGGGCAAGCGGGCGAAGCCTGGGGCTCTTTAAACAAAGAAGCGCTTTTTTGGGTGTCGGGGAGGATTCGATAGAAAGTAATGCATTGCTTTTTCGTCTGTTAAAATTTTAAGGCTGTAAGTTGTGTAATTCGCCGATCTCAGTGGCCGCGCGGTCTAAGGTGTGGGTCTGGGACCGCTCGCTTGCTGGGATTGTGGGTTCGAATCCCGCCGGGGGCATGGATGTCTGTCTTTGTTGAGTGTTGTGTTGTCAGGTAGAGGTCTCTGCGACGGGCTGGTCACATGTCCAGAGGAGTCCTACCGACTGTGATGTATCGTTATGTGTGATCTAGAAACCTCAAGAATGAGGAGGCCATGGCCCGCGTTGGGCCGCAGCGCCACAGAAAAAAAAGTTGCGTAATTACAGCAACATGTTGATTAATGATAGTGTAGTTACTTTCCATTAATAGTGGTTGTATAATTACTACCTTCTGTTTATTAATTTTTCATCCCCGAGTAAATAATATTTCGTAGTAAGAATCAAGTCGAATTTTCCCTGTCTACGCCTTAGAGGTACGTACGGGGAACAGAGGTATGGCTGTAATAATTTTTAATCATGGCTCTGGATGGAAGTGAATGGTCAGGATCACGCCCCGGCCGATTTTACCTGGGAAAGAACCTGTGTATCCATTTAATAGGTTTGTTAGGCCACAGAACCAGTCTGGGGATGTTTTAGAGGGAAAAATCTGTTGCCTGTTCCGGGGTTTGAACTTCGTATCGTCCAACCTGTTGTATGGTCGCGATACCGACTGAGCTATACGGGCGCAGTGGTTACTGTTTATACCACCTGATGTGACATTCAAAACTGCGTTGTTCCCTTACGCTACATTTTCATATACCATGTGATTTTCGCAACAGACAGCGATTGTTTTCCTAAACTGCTTGGTATTTTTAATGGATGCACGATTTAAGCTTTTAAGTATCTGTTGGGTGGAATTTTAGCTTTGAAATGTGGGCTAGGAAAATATGTATGGAAGCGAGAAACGTTTTCAACAGAAGTTGTTTAGAAACACCGTACTTTGTGTCCGATATACCTTTCATTTTAGCCTTAGTTTTTGAGGATGAACATGCAGTAGTGGTGCACCGGAACTGTTGAACTGTTACACTGTACGCACATCTCCTAATGTGCTTCCTGCTTTATCACATTCCTGTTTCACTATCACCATCCCACCTCTATCCTTATGTATAACAGAGCTGCATCATTCTGCTCATCTCTTTAGTATGAAACTTGAACTTCTTCCTTGAAGCCTGAATATAGAGGCAACATGTTCCTCTGAAACTTCGGTATCCACCTGCAATGTCACATTGCGCCAAGAACCAGAAGACTACTGTTTTAAGTTTCCTAACATGATTATTTTCTTGGGCACTGAGATCTGTCTTAAATCATGGGGCCACAAATCCTGGGTGCCATGTCGCCCGGGTGACTGAATTTTGTATGGTGGTGCCTAGTATTTGTGGGTCCTTGATATGTAACTTGGGTCATGTCACCCTCCAGGCACCTTGGATAATGCTTGTATGAATGTGTAGCTTGATAAAGCCAGACTCATTATCAGAAAATATATCCCTCTGTTCCAGCTATTGCTGAGGATGACACAGCTGGTCCTGTCTACATCAAAGAGCCTCCCAACAGGGTAGACTTCTCCAACACAACAGGTGCTGTTGTTGAGTGTGCAGCACGTGGTAACCCTGTACCAGAGATCATCTGGGTGCGATCTGATGGTACTGCAGTAGGAGATGTGCCAGGCCTTAGACAGGTACAGGGTGGTCAGATTAGGCATGTGTATTCATTAGGTTTCCAAAGGACTGAGCAATACAATGTTCTATCCTAGTAGAAAATACTAGAATAAGACATGTTTTGTTATCCATTCTGATAACAGGGTTCTGGGAAGAATGTCATTGGGGAAGGGCATATGATGTTACTATTTGTTATGTGTTCATAATTACACTGTTTATATACTTACTGTATTTATATGTATATTAGATGAGAATATTTTCATGATTTATCATCTGAAAAATGAGGGTTGTGTTATAATTGTGAACAAAATCTAACGTATTCTATGTACATGTTTTCATGGTAAATTAAGAGTGTGAAGAGGGTCATATTATATACTGGGTCACCTTATATTCATATACATGTGGCACATGTGGTAGTTCAGTTGATTTCTGCTACCTAATAACCATGACACAGAGCCTTGAAGTCTTGCATTGACACCATGCTTGCAATCTGTATGTCACACTACACACTGTATAGGTATGTCTCATGTCTATTTCTGTACCAAACCATTCTAATAAAACGACTTCAGGAATTGTGTTGGGTTGTCATATTTCAGGTTTTACCAAATGGAAATCTGGTATTCCCACCATTCCGAGCAGAAGACTATCGCCAAGAAGTCCACGCGCAAGTTTATGTATGTTTGGCAAGGAATTCTGTTGGATCAATTCACTCGAGAGATGTCAACGTTAGAGCTGGTGAGGTTCAGACCATTAATGCTGAGGAACTGAGGGTAGACCATTTGCTTCGTATACAGCAGATCTCAGTTTATCCTTCACAATAGTATCACACCATCATGTCTAATTGGACAAGTCGATCTTGTAATGCCAGGTTCTGGGTTTTATATGTATTGTTATATGTTTTGAATAAAATTCGGTATGGTGTTTGAATGTGCTCCTAGGTAAAAGGGTCTTGGGTTAAGATCAGTTTTGAGGCTTCTGCGTTGATTGGTGCATAGAGCACTCTTCTCTTGGATGTAGTGCTGTGTAGGTTCATAGATAGATACTAGTGTGCTGGAGGAACCACAGCATGTATTTGCTTCCCTGAAGATGGTGGCAGCAGGTTACTCTGAAACATTGGTGTAATCTATAAAAATGTGCAGTATTACATGCCAGCAGATAAACCTTACAGCATGTGAATATGCTGTTTTATAGTGCTGTCTTGAAAGCCTTGTGTGGCCTTGTAGTGTCAGTTACAAGTTTCATTCATTGGGACTGTAATTTCATAAGCTGATCAGAGTATGGATGTGACCTAGGGAGACAGCCACTGGCATGAGTAGTAAATGAGGCCAAGATTTGGATGTGCTGTAATGCTGCTCAGAAGCATAAGAATGTGGTTAGGTGCACTGCTTAGTGACAACTGTTGAAACTGGATGAACTGAGAATTGCTCTCCGTCTGTCTAACTGCATGTGATGGAACCTCTGTAACATAGGCTGAAAGTCTACTTTATTTGGAAGGCCTAAATTTTAACAGAATTTTAAATTTTTGCTTTAATTTGTTATTGATTCTTTGATTACCCTTTGCAGTCTGAAATTAATTTAAATAGTGTTTAAAATTTCATTTCCTACCACATCAAATTTATCCTAAGTCTTCATTACAGTTAATGCTGTACACACTGTATGAATACATTTTTGGTGTTATCATGTTATTAAAGTAAGTGGTACATATAGTTACCGCTGCGGTTTAATAGGTTAATGGCATGGTTTCAAGTATATACTATCTAAAGAGCCATATGGAATGCTAAAACTAAATCTATATGTAGACAGACTGTATTAGACATTTGTAATGCTTTTCGGTAGGGAAAAATATCATATTTCTTGTAGTGTGAATTTAAGGATCACTACATTTATCTTAGATATATTATGTTAAGGGAAATCCTAAATACTGTTGAGAGATTACTGTCAGAGCGCTGTGGATCTTGTTTGATTTAATCCATCTGATTATATGATGTGGCAGAGTTGATGTTGTGTCATGACCCAAAAGGTTGTGATCAGAACTCGATTCATGATTTTCTGAGATGTCATGCTGTGCAGTTTAGGATGCCAGACTCCATGGCATCACTATCTGAGAAGACTGTTATGTTAATACTGCTGTGAGAACCTTGAGAGCCACACAATTTGGACTGTTGCTGAAGGTGCCTTAGGTACTTCAGGAAACTTTGCTAAATTATCAGTACCATGTTAGAGAGGTTTCATGTATCCTTATGATGGTGATAAGTACTCAATTGAAGAGGTGTTACAGCTGTTTCTGTTAAAAGAAAGTTATGATTATTTTGACATATTAGAATTCATTATAAAATAATCAGTAGCTTTTCATAGTGTTCAAAATATTTAAACAATGAATTGTTTGAAATGAGAATCAAATATTCATTTCTTAAATTTTTTTAAAGCAGTGGTTTCCAATCTCAGGGTAGGTTCATGTTGATTCTGTTAGGCTAACATTGGGTAATAGCTATTTCTTAATTTTTGAAAGAAGATATAACCCAGTAATTTTCATTACCATTGGCACAAGAAAGTTGTAATGCACTCAGATGTTTGTTAAACATGCTAAAACCAGCTGTTGCTGGACAGTTTGGGGTTGCGCCAAATGAAGATTGGGAGTCACTGCTTTCAATTGAATTTACATAGTGATGCTAATGGCAGTGCAGCTGTATGTGTTCACATTTGAATTTCCTTTTGTTTTATGTCATTGTTAGCTGTTTTTAGTGTAAGCTGTTGCTGGTTTACTGTCAGCTGGAAGTAACTGCTGATGATCCCTATCTTTGGGATTCTGTGATTTATATGTGCTGTCTTCTCAGCGTGATGCTTCAGCCATCTGAAAGACATAAGTTGTAGTTTCACTTGTACATATGTGTCATCTGTGTTGTACTTAGAGTCTGTCATTAAGCAGTGATGCAACCACTTAACAAGGTTGATAGTTCAGTTGTCTAATTTTTTGTTTCTGAAGGTCTGTTCTTCATGATGGGTGTTACACATTTTAATATTCCCATTTTTCTCATGGTTCATTCGAGAGTCATAAGAGCTGTGAGTGCTCCTCCTATTTTGTATCATTTCGTGGCCATCACTGTTGTCTCGCAGTACTCAGAAGATTATATTTAATTGAAGTTGTGACTGTTCTCTATATTTATTTGAAGGAGTTTGTTCTGTTTGACAAAGCCAATGTTGATTTGCGTTTATTTATGATTTATTTGTGGATTCTGTAAGTTGCTCAGGCTGTGTGGCTTCAAGTAATAGAATGATCACTGAATAATGAACTGGAAATGATTTGAAAGGAAGCAGTGGTCTAATTTGTGGTGGTATTGTGATATTTGCCTGTGGGGAGAGGAAGTCTGTGAAAAACTTCAGTCATTGTAGCCATTCGCGGGTTCTAGATTTGGACCTGATATCTCCTAGACATGAAACAAGTGTTCATCGCTTGATGAGAGTGTTGAGATGAAAGATGATGTATATGTGTGGACCCAGCACAGTAAGTTTCATCTTCCTGACCTGATGACAGGCTGAATCATGGTCCTATGAAAATACAGCATGCAGAGAGTTCCAACAAATCACTTTTATAACTAATTTTTGTCACAAACCTTCATTCTTGCATATATTACTACTAATCCCATTGTTAATTTATGCAAAATCTGTGAACCTGCAGTAATGATGTTTGTAGATGGCTCTTGCTTTTGTTAGAAGTCTCTGAACTCTTTGTATTGAGAGTTAAATTTTGTTGCATAGTGAGGCCGTCTCCAGTATGAAAACAGATGCCTGAACTGTTTGCTTCTGACACAGATAACTGTCACAGCTATTATTTGCCCCCTTTGAGCTTCAGTGTGGGGCTGTTCATACCTAGACAGACCATGTATCAAGCCATCTCTGCATTGCTCTTGGCTTCACCCTACGCCTCTGTTTAGTGCAAAGTGTAAGTTTCCCGTGCATAGCCATTTGGATCAGGGATTGATCAAATGTCTCAACAACTTTAGCCTTGGCACATTGTCATCCGCTTTTCATTTCCAACACCACATGTTTCTTGTTGTGAATGCTTGCAGTGGTGCAGCAGTTCTATGACACGGACGTGAACAAGGAGTATGCCATCCGTGGCAATTCAGCTGTTCTCAAGTGCCAGGTGCCATCATTTGTAGCAGACTTTGTTAGTGTTGTTTCTTGGCACACCGACCAAGGAGACAGTTTCGCTCCTACATCTTCTGACTATGGTAATTGTGTAAATAAGGCACGAACCTCCTGATGTAACATGTGTCTGTATTACAGTTGTGCAACAGTTTTACCAGACCGAGGTGAACAATGAGTATGTGATTCGTGGCAACTCTGCAGTTCTCAAGTGCAGTATTCCATCGTTTGTTGCTGATTTTGTGAGCGTGGTGTCGTGGCAAGATGATTCAGGCAACATGTATGCAGGGACTGATGCCTCCTCTAATCAGGGTAATGTGATTGATCCCCCACAACCTCCTTGTTTTCAGCTTCATCAGGGTGTTTCAGCGGTTTCTGTCATGTGAGAGATTGATCAGAGCTGATGGTAAGGTGAGGGTTCTGCCAGTTCATTTACATTTGTCTAATTTTTGCTGCCTTCACTATGAGCATGACTGCAAAAATGCATGACGCTTGGTCATGATGCAGTGCGTTGCTGTTTTCCATGCAGATGTAAACAGTTAGAGGCAGTTAAAGCATATATGAATCAGGGATACTGAACCTTGAGTGTACACATCATGTGTTTTCATGTTGACATACATCAGGCACTTAACAGGTGCATGTTTTGTCAGTATGTGTACTCAAGGTGGGCAGTCATAGTGCTGTCTTCATAATTGAGGCCATGTCAGAGGTGCATATTATGATATTGCAATGTGTACAGCTTTCTTTGATGAATGTTCTATTTAAATCCTGATTCTGATTGGAAAAATGGTTTATGATACTGAGTCTGGAACACTCACCTGAGCTGGTATTTCTGATCAGTCCTGATACAGTACGAGTCTTGTGGTGGTAATTCCTACTCTCACACTTCCTCAGTTGTTAACCAGTACTATGAAGCAGAAGTGGTCTCAGAGTATGTCATTCGTGGGAATACAGCTGTCCTCAAGTGTAACATTCCATCATTTGTGGCTGACTTTGTGAAAGTGGAATCATGGGTGGGCAGCGAGGGAACCGTTTACCTGCCATCGACTGATTACGGTAAAGTAACAACCCCACTCCCATATGCTGATGTGTTTCTTTACAGGTCTTCCATTAAATTTCCCTCTTTCTTGCAGGAAACATTTTCTTTACATGAAATTTGATTGTTGTGACATCCAAGTCATTCATTGTATAGAGCCTCTTTATTTCACAGTCGTCAATCAGTTTTATGAAGCAGAGATTCTGACAGAATACGTAATTCGTGGCAACACAGCTGTGCTAAAGTGCAGCATCCCATCATTTGTGGCTGACTTTGTCCAAGTTGAAGCTTGGATAGCTGACGATGGCGAGGTGCATGTGCCGTCCTCTCAGAACTATGGTATGCTAAAACATGACTTTTGCAAAATTTGATTAACGCCTTATTTTCTTCCCATCATTTTGAAATGTTTCCAGTGGTAACTCAGTTCTATATTACGGAAGCTGAGAATGAGTACGTTATCCGGGGCAACAGTGCAGTGATGAAATGCAAGATTCCCAGTTTCGTGGCAGATTTCGTCTCTGTTGAATCATGGGTTGCAGATGACGGACAGGTCCATACTTACACTACGACATCCGATAATTACGGTAATGGTCAATGCTATTACTGATGTTGGAGTTATATGAACCTCTTTCAGTTGTGGTGCAGTCATATGAAGCAGAAGCTGACAACGAATATGTGATCCGTGGAAACAGTGCTGTGATGAAGTGTGAGGTACCAAGCTTCGTGGCTGACTTTGTGTTTGTGGAGATGTGGCTGGACAGTGCAGGCAACACATACCTTCCTGGCTCAGACTATGGTAATGAATGTGACTGCTATTCACTTTCTCTCTGCCGGCCCCTTCCCCCCCTTGTGTTGCCATACATTTCGTGTAAGAAGCAGTGATCACTTACACTTGTGATTCTACAGTGGTGCAGCAGTTCTACCAGACCAGGGTCATTGATGAGTTTGTTCTTCGTGGCAACACTGCAACTCTCAAGTGTTTGATTCCGAGTTTCATCGCAGATTTTGTGCAAGTTGTTGAATGGGTCACAGATGGTGGCTCATTTTCGGCATCTTCTACGTCTGACACCGATTATGGTAATAGAAATGTTGCCCTCTGTTTTTTGTTGCAACCCTTCTAATTATAAAGAAGTTTTTATTTACAGCATCCCAACAGCTAACTTTTCTTCCAGGTTGATGTAAACAGACAGCAAGCCCCTGATTTCTTTTATCACTGACAGTGACACTGGCTTGTTTTTACAGTTGTGAACCAGTATTATGAAGCGCAGGTGTATGATGTATTTGTGATAAAGGGTAATGCCGCTGTCTTCAAGTGCAACATACCATCGTTTGTTTCTGACCATGTGGAGATAATCGGTTGGGAAGACACTCAGGGGAATCGCTATCTTCCTCCTGCCGATTATGGTAAACATTTCCACTTTACTGATAGATTATTAATTTCTTACAGTGGTCACACAACGTTATGAGGTGAATGTAATGGATGAGCATGTTTTACGAGGAAACACAGCGATTATTAAATGTCACATTCCAAGTTTTGTAGCTGATTACGTGTTTGTGTCATCGTGGCTGGAGAATGAACAGACAGAGATCTTCCAGGATGGTAGCCACTATGGTACATGGTCTTGTTTTGTTTGCAGGTTTTGGTCACCTCATTCCATTCCATCATGGCCACTCCACATTCCTTCCAGCAGTGTTTATTAATGTGTAGAAGAGATGTATTCTGTGGGATATTTTCGTATTGACGCTGTATTGAACTGTACTGTAGAGAAACACATTTTTCACTTTGATTCCCACTTAAAGAATGAAATGCTTGTTGAAAATTCTTGTATTATGGGTGTGACACCATGTAGGTTGGTAGATAAATATTAATAATTTAGAGAAATCTGCTGCTTCTCTCTCATGTCCTGTTCTGTCCTGAAGGTGGAGACAGCAGGCTCTTCTGATATTCTGGTGCCTATCTGGCAACCATATGTTATCATGTCTCTGAAGACTTGGGTCTTCAAGCTTTTATGCAGGTATCTGTGAGCTATAGTTTCGACTGAACAATGACAATCACTAGCCCACGATGAGGAAGGGAATCTGGAAGGGTTCTTCTGTAGAGTTTTTGGAAAAGTTTAAGTCAGCAGTGTGCGTGGGCAGTTAAGTGATATGATGTCCATCGGTATGAATGAACTGTGGGAGTTTGGCCCTTGGCAGGCATTGGGCCACTTATGATGGAATGTTACAACTGAATGTCACGTGTGCTCACAGGATACATTTTAATGAGTAGTATTCTTTTGCTACAATGTGACAGTTCTATAAAAATGATGTGTATTCAATTGTCATACTTAAAATAATATGAATATGCTCTCTGTTTTTGAGTTCTGTCCCACCCTTGTAATATTTGGAGGTGGATCCAAGATCTCAGTGAAATGTGTTTGCCTTGTTGCAAACAAAACATTTTGTTTTACAATTGTCATCAAATAGTATGTGATTTCATATTTTAATGCAGCGGAAATCTTTCAGGATCACAGATGAAAAGTTTTTGAACAACAAGGTCTAATATAAGCCTTCAAAGTTTATTAGATCAAATTATTTGTAAGTCATCTGGGTAATTAGATTCAAGAAGGTATTTGATAAATTTAACCACAGAATGCATCTTCTGTTTGTGTGATGGAGTTAAAGAAGGCTTTGGAAGTTTGTTGTAAAGAAACTGTATAATACTTTGTACATAATTTTAATGAGACATATTGATAATATATAATCACTTATTTGTCTTGCATTTTAATTGCTTCCATAGGCTTTGTGAACTCATACTAGGGTGTAGAATTAATGGACCCTGTATTTCCTGTACATTTATATGTCTATATTGGTTTGTGCATGCCATACTGTAGTTGCAGCTACATTTATGTAAGCAATAAATAAAACTCTGGGTATTAAAAAATAAGAATACTATTTTTAAAAATTCTAAATGCATGAAATGCCTTGAAACATTACATTTTGGCCTTAACATAATTTTTTCTAAGTGAACATAATATTATATTTTTTTTTGGCTGAGCTCTTTTTTTAGTAATTAACTGCTTTGTTTAGATGGCTCCTTTGTTCTTTTGTACATGAACTAGCAATGTGAAAATCCTTTGCTTATTGTTTTGTCTTGTTGATTATTAATGGGCTATTTTCTGTAGCATCAAATCATGTAAAAGACATTTACACCTCAGGTGACCATCGACACCAGTTTGGAAGAGAAGTCCATTTTGGAGACCTTCTTTGTTCTAGTTATCAGAGAGTGATATCAGTCTGCAATTGTGGGAACAGAGAAGGCACCTGAAATGGTGGACATCTGTTTTGAGTTGTTGCAGGTGGTCACTGGGTAGTTACTGTGACAGCTTCACATCTCACACACACTAAGTGTTTGACACATTGCAGTAATGTAAGAAAAAGGAGCCTTTAAAAAATAGCATAATAAGTGCATGCAGAACTGCAGAATTTCATAGAACACTCTGTGAAAAAGAACACATGCTAACCTACCTTTGTTGCAGGTGTTAACATGTTTTATAGTAATTATTTAGTTTCTGTAATTCAGATGTTCTTGCTGGGGTTGTGCAGAACCTCCTAAGAAAATGTTGTATTTATTTCCTACATTGTCATAAACAGATTGGGAAAGCTTAAAGAGTGATGCCATCTTTTTCTGTGCATGGAATACATGCAGTTTGTGTTGAAAGTGACAAAGTCTTTGTGCAAGTGTCCACTGTTGTTCATATATTATACTTGGCTCTTATAATGGAGTCATCATTTCAAAATCAGGGCAATCAGTGTGGGATCTCTGATGAACAAAGTGGCAGTGGTGCAGGTTTTTCTCCAAGTGGTGCATGTCTGTTCTGCCATTCATTGTTCTGTCAATGCTTCATTCCCACCCTTTAAAAGCTTCTGAAGTGCATAACAGTACTGGCTAGCCAACATGTTATCTGGGATCCCAGTATTCTGTTTGGGCCCCACTGCTGTCTGGGTGCTAGGTTGGGCTCAGATTTTAGCTAATGAGTTCACTTCCATTTATTTTGTGTGGACGTTGTAAAATACATAAGGAACTTGATATAAAATACCAGCACACAGTTAATTTAGACTATGTAGGAAGTCAAAACTTGCAAATTGAGGAAGTATGTGTCTTTCAAATGTTGTTACCCCTCTGCCAGACTCTGTGGCTTCATAATCCATAAGACCACAATGTAAGCCATCACAAAACGTCATATCTCACGGATGAGTAAAAAATTATTACATCTTAACACTTAACATGTGTGTTGCCTGCAGTTCAGCTTACAAATAATTTGTATGCAGCAGTTGTTTGTATGCTATCATATACCACGATGAATGGTGTAAGGTGGAGGATAAATGACATTATCTCCATTACTCATTAAATCTTCTTAGTTCATGACAGTTGGATATAAAAAATATGTGGCAGTAATTATGAAGATGGTTGTGTACCAAGGAATATTCTGAAAATTGGTTTGGAAAGCTTTAAATTTTTTCACATTTTTTGTACCATGTAAGTAATAGGTTGGTTTTCAGTGTCTCTAGGTTTGGTCTTTTTGACCTTTTGGCCGTTGTGTGCCTACATAAAGATATAACATCAATTTATCTGATACGGGGATTCTGTACCCCAATTTGTAAAGCGGTCATAATGGGTCCAACAGGTGGACATGGGCACTCAGCAGCAGATGGGGGATGGGGAGGGGAGTGATTCACTTTACAGTCCTAAATTTCGTTTTTGATACCAGTGAACATTTCAGGCCATTGGCACAAGAACACCTTTACTACAAACACTGTTAATCTTATGAACCCCTGTCTTGGGTAGGAAATGCATGAACAAGCAATGATGTGACAAGTATGATAGAGCAGAGTGTTCATGAAATGTGTGTGGGTGTTGTGTATGGTGTGTTTAGCATGTAAAGTACAATAGTGCCATGTGTTTACAGATGGAAAATACTTGGTGCTGCCATCTGGAGAGCTTCATATCCGTGATGTTGGACCTGAGGACGGTTATAAGTCTTATCAGTGTCGAACAAAACACCGTCTCACTGGAGAAACAAGACTGAGTGCCACCAAGGGTCGTTTGGTCATCACTGGTGAGTCCACAATACAGTTATTTCATGTTTATAAGCACAGTGCCCAGAATTGTGATGCTGTATATTTTCTGAACTGCACAGTGTAGAGCAGACTGATCAAGCCCTTGATCTGCCTGTTGCTCACTGCAACCAAGTATGCAGATGTGGCAGCTGACTGCTGTTCGTGAGGTACTCATTGAGCCTTCACATGAACTCCATAGAGGAGAGCTCTGTAGAAGTCAAATGTTGCTCAGCTAGTCAAATTTCATGCATTTTTTGGTATTTGATAGTGCATCGCCATGTAAACTGCTGCCCTGTGGGGCCTGTCCTGAGCCACATGATGTGCTATCCTACTGAACCATTATCCTAACATCCCTACAGTTTCATCATAACTACTACTCTACTAACTCTCTTACCAATTGATGATTGTTAACAAGCAGAAGTTTTTGAAAATAATCAGTTACACTGCGAATAAATAATTTTGCATGTATTAACTGAGTGAAGTAGTTCAGAGAATGTACAGTTTATAGCCATTTGTTCAAATAGCTGTTGAATGTATGATCAAAATAGCTAAATTGTAAAGTAATTTATGAACAGATGGTGCTGTCTGTGCATGGTTGAATGTTCAGAAAGGGCATTATGCTTATTAATGTCGTTTCAAATTGCCCATAATTCCTTTGCATTTCATAAAGTGTGACACCCATTAAAAAAGTTTAAATAGTCCACAAATGAAATAGAACCTACAGATTCAACTCTGTTTTACTGAACAGAATGGACAATTTGAAATAACATTTATTCTTGTGATAAAGAGATATTCCTATAAAGGACAGTCCAAGAGGTAACTGGTAAAACATTTGTCAATGGGGCTTGCAACACAGAAATGAGTATTAGAACTCAACATATGGTTGCATAAATGCTTGTATGTTAATAATGCAATGTGCTGACTGGTGACTGTGATCTGAAATAAATGTAAACAAGCCAGACCCTCAAAACAGAACACAAACAAATCTGGAAGCACACCCCTCTTACTGTCAGGCTTTTCATAGACAAAAACAAAGAATATTTATTCAGGAATATACTTTTGGCAACACTGAAGCATGACATGCATTTTGTGTTGAGGCTATCATCTTGAGCTCTGGACAGATGATGCACCAGTTAAGTTTGAGCATCCAGCGTGTGAATACAGCTGTGGCACAGTCCAAATTTTATTTGGAGTCATGTGGTTCATGACAGTGTCTATTCTGGCAGGTTGGTGCCAGTGTTCAGGAGGAACATACTTCCCCTGTCTGAAATATGTACACTACCACTTGAAGATAGAGGTGCTATGTAGCATACCTGACAGGCTACTCAGTTTCACTGGATATTTACATTATAAATGGGAAAGTTTGTTGCATGGCAAATTGGTAGCAAGAATAAGTAATGCTGCTACACAGAGAAAACATTTTTATTAACAAAGGTTTAGGCTGCAGTACTGATTGAAGCATAGGATCAATTGAGTTTCATAATGATGGGTTGCTTTCAGCTTTTAATGCCACCTGCTCAAATCAAGAAGAATGAGATGGGTGGGGCATATAGAATATATGGGGGAGAGGAAAGGTGCATGCAGGGTTTTGGTGAGGAAACCTGAAGGAAAGAGACCACTTCTGAACCCAGCCACAGATTGGAGGGTAATATTAAAATTGATCTCCAAGAAGTGGAATGGTGGGGGGGGGGGGGGCGGGGCCTGGATTGATCTGACTCAGGCTAGGGACAGGTGGCAGGCTTGTGTGAATGTGGTAGTGAACACTGGGGTTCTATAAAATATGGAGAACTTCTTGAGTAGCTGAGGACCTGGTAGCTTCTCAAGAAGGACTCTGCTGCATTGAGTTTGTTAGTGACTGCCACTTGTTGTGTATACACACAATTGTAAGTATAAAAATTAACTGCATGGGGACAATAATGGCATAATTTCAAGAATAGGTATTTCCATGAAGATATGAAGCAAGTATATGTTTGAAGTGAATGGGAAATGTGAGAGAGAGATGTGTTGGGAGTGCTAATCTGTTAAGTTTATTAGGAAGCTGTGATATCAGTAGGTTTCTGTTGTATAAATCATATTGCACTGCATATGTTTGTTAAGGACAGACACTATGGTGGGAGGTTTTGCAAGAGCAACCACCTTCTTGGAGTGATAAATACAGTACACAATAACAGAAAGCATTCTGATGTTGCAATTTATAAGCATAGGAATGTCTCTTTATGACAGACATGTTGCACGTGAGATCATTTAAAGAAGTGAGTTTAAGGCTGATGTAATATCGCAGCCTTCTGTTATGTATTTATTGCCAAGAGAACCTCATTCTCCTGTAGGTGATTTGTTTTGGAGAATTCTTTGTGTGGAAAATGGTGGCTTCTAATGATCTTGGGTCAATATTGTTATTGAGTTTTTCTACTTTAGTAATGTGTATATACATATATGTCACAAATAATTTTGTATAAGTGCTCTATGAGGGTTCCATATTGCATGTGACAGTTGAGTATGTACTGAAGTGTTTTCAGAACATGTTCCGCTTAACAAAAATGTTGCCTGAATGTTGGGATAGGGTACCCCTGCTGAACGGATGGGCACTCTTCAAAATTTAATCCGCCAGTTTCTAAATTTGATGTTGCTAATATTATTGTGGCAACAGTGGCTATGTTACTTGAATTTGCTCCAAAATATGGTCCACTTTACAAATCATGACAGTCCAAAGGTAAGTTCTAGCTCATAAGCATTAATGCTATTAGTAACAGAACTCTGGCATTGCGCGGTGAGTCGCGTGTATGAGTGGTGATGTACTTCTTACACCTTCATGATCCTTCAGATGGTTGCAACTATAAATGGATGAATTTGCAGTTTGTTGTCTACAATCTGCTTTGAATTGTCCCTCTCTTGTATTTTGTATATAAGAATGGGATCACTGGGACAAGGTAGTGGACTCAGTAGGGACTGGGCTGTGGGCTGGGTGGCCTGAAAACTTCCCATTCCCGATGGAGCAGAGACTTTTCTCTTTGTGTCTGATACCCACCATCCTGTCCATAGTCAACCAGAGACTCTTTGTGCAGGGGTAAGGTGGTGAGGGCATGATGTAAACCAGTCACTTCCAGCTGGTGCTGAAGGTTAAGATTGGAGCCTATCTGTGTGAGAGACCCAAGTTTCATAGTGTGCTGCAGTATTGCTACTTTTCTCTTTAGAGGAATAGGCTGTAACATGTTAGATGATGCGTTACGCTGCTGCCGCATGTCGGTTACTTGTATATAAATATTGATCATTTGCATAAAATATATTAAAAAAAGCAACAAAAACACTTTGGTTGTATGGATGTAATTTATTGCACAGTGGTCACCAGCATGTTTTGGCCACTCATTTGGCCATCTCCAGGGTGGTGATAAGAATACGAATGTAATAAAAATGTGTCTAAATCATGCCACAGTTTAAAAAGTTATATAGTTCGTGGTTAAAATTCGTGGTTGGATTTATAAAATAAAGTAGCAACTAGTATAAAATGTGAGTTAAAAATTTTTGTTTGGAGTATGTGGAGTTATGTACATAGAAGATACATGTGGTGAATTATGGTCCAGACTGTTGAGCGATGATACAGTCTGTATACTGAACTGTCACCATTCAGTTCAGTATACAGACTGTATCATCACTAAACAAACTGGACCATAACTCACCACATGTATCTTCTATGTGCATCACTCAACATACTCCAGACAACAGTTATTAACTTCATTTAGTTTATACTCATCACGTCTTAATTTATAATTGAAGCATGAATTTTAACCACAAATTATTTAACTTTTTAAACTGTGGCGTGATTTAGACACATTATAATTGTATTCATATTCTTGTTATCACCACCCTGAAGATGGCCAAATGGGTGGCCGAAACATGTTGGTGACCACTGTGCAATAAAATTACATCCATAAAACCGAAGTACATTTGCTGCTCTTGTAATAAATTTTATGCAGCTGATTAATGCACGGAGTATGGAACATGCCGAAATGATCGATTGGTTTGGGTATCAGCAGTTCTTGTGTCCTGGTTGTTTGTGACTCACACATCAGACAAATCAAAAAAGAAAATTAAAAGCTGCCATCATGTAACTTAATTTTTCTTAGAGTTGAATGCTGTAATGTAATGTCATCCATTCCTCAGTGAGATGTAACTTGTTTTTGAAGGAGATAGGCTAGAATGATTATTGACATGTCATTTCTGGATCTTCTGCATCTTTCTCCCTCTGCAATGAGGAGATCTTAATGTTTAGTGTGGCTTTGTGATGCCTAATATGGGATTTGAGGTTATCGTGGCACTTATTATTAACATTGTGTTCTTCTGTGATGTGACACTTTTTGGTTTGGTATACGGTTGCCAAAGCTGCAGTGGAACCTGATGCCCACATCTTCAGGGTTGAAATAAACTGAGCCTGTTCCATGCCTGCAGTGTGTCAGAATTAACTCAGTTCCTTGTTTCATTTATGTCAGAACCAGTTGGCAGTTCTGGGCCCAAATTCCCTACCATGGACAAAAGTCGGGGGTTTGAAGCTAGAGTGAAAGAAAATTTCACGTTGCTCTGTCCTGCCCAGGGATTCCCTGTGCCAGCATTCAGGTGAGACAGCACTGTATTCTGAATGGCCTAACTTTAATTTCATAGAGCCAGTAGGCAGTGCCATACCAAAATTTCCTACCTTGGATAATGTCCGGGGTTTCCAAGTCTTGAAAGGTCAAAGTTTTACATTGCTGTGCCCAGCGCAGGGTTTTCCAGTCCCAACTTACAGGTAAGCACCTTGCTGTTGCCAGTTGGAAGTGACTTCTTTTAAATTTTTGATGAAATTTATCTCTTTATAAACCCTTGACCTGTCTGTCATACGCAGCAGTGTAGTTGTAAGCCGTCTTGTTTCATGAAGGTTATGCACGTTCGGGATGTGACACCATGTAGCTGACGGTGGTGACAGCAGATTTTCTGCGGCATTGGCATTTATCTATCAAACTACTTAGCACCACATGTCAGAAGACCATAATCTTAATATTTACTTTCACTAAAACCTCAAATCTCACACACCTGCTCCATATTTTGAAGATGGCTTGTTGTCATTCATGCAGTTTGTCCAGGTGAATGTTGGTGTTTTACCTTCAGTAGGCTACTACGTTTCCTCACCTGACCTTCCATATTCACAATGCGTACTCGTCCTTTTTCATGAATGCACATAATAACTGTAGCTTGTGTAATTTAACTGAATAACTGATGGGTTCAAGATTCGCATCATTTATGTCTGTTGATTTGTCAGTGCATCTCTGACCTAGTATCATCACCTAAACAGCTGGAGAATTTTCTATTAATTCCATTGTGCATCTTTCACTGAAGTGTGACAGGAAATTCCTGCTTTCATCCATCCGTCTTTTTGACCCGTAAATTAGTTTGCTTTATTTAACCTCTTGGCGCCAGAATTATTTTTTTAATTTTAGCACATCCTGTATATAGAATGTGAATAATACAGGAACCAAATACGTTAGAATTATGAAACAAACTGCATTTTGAAGAGAAAAAAACGGAGAGTA
>Ga0136643_10003891_pt1 | contig 20342 bp, 14 predicted proteins | sample TergutLab28metaG_FD_96883 | JGI IMG/M metagenome (GOLD analysis project Ga0136643, IMG submission 96883) | Labiotermes labralis P1 segment gut microbial communities from Petit-Saut dam, French Guiana - Lab288 P1 (version 3) (version 3) | ecosystem: Host-associated > Arthropoda: Insects >...
CCTTTACCCCCAGGAAATGCTCCTGGTACTCATTTCTGTTAGAGGCTGAGTCGACCCCAGGGCCATAGTGCGATCGGAAGGATTTTTATGTCAATGAAAAATTCCAATGACACCAGCTGGGATCGAACCAGCGACCTTCCGATTTGTAGCAAAGCACCTTAACCACTGTGCTACCGCGGTCCCTCAACACAACCAAACTTCTATGTATTTCATTAGAGCAACATGTTTCGGCCTAAAAGTAGGTCCTTCATCGGGGCCATACAAACTGAACAAAATATAAAAGGGAATACATACTAACTGTCTTATTGGACTTGAGATCTCCGTTTTACAATGCTTTATTTTTAACATGTTGCATTACAGGTAAGAATAGGTACAATAGGTAAATTGGCAACAAAGACGTGGAGTCGGTGGTAGTAAAGTGGGAGATTCGATACGTTATTTCCTTGTTTTACGGGACTCATATAGGTCCTGAAAACAATGGTATGTGACACAAGGAGCTTAAGTACCTCTTTAGTTCTACAGCAAACATCGATACCTGTTCTCCATCTAGCGACAAACCTACTTTAAAATAATCCACAGCCTGTTTCATTCGAAAGCGAATGAAAGAACAATTCAAGGTCTTTGACGTTCAGGTGACTAACATTGTGATGAATTCTTATAATAAAACCAACTAGATGCACTAATTTCTCAAATTTATTTTTGGAATAAAACTCTACATGTTTCGGACAGTTCCTGTGTCCATCATCAGGAGTGACTTGAAATCAATGTACACTAACGTAACCAGTCTTTTAAACTTTCGTGTTAGACTGAATATATTATTATTATTATTTCTCACAGCTACATTAGTTCCCGCCTCCCCCTCTCCCGCCCCTCCCCCCAAATAAAGATGCGATATGTACATTGCAAGATTGTAGCTAAAATACACTCCTATTTACACATCTCCCCTTCGGGTCCTCAATATTCATGTTATTTACATAATTTAATATTAACAAATGGATGTTAAATGCACATAAAATGTGGGTTAAGAACGCGTGGAGATATACCTCCAATCCCTCACACACTTCCACTGCACAGGAATTTTTCCTTTTACACAGAAATGTTTTTCGAGACCGTATGGTCACATGTGGAGCTACGTGACCGATGACACCCCACGTACACTGACGGCTGTCACGTGAAAGGTACAGAGAGAAATGAGGTAACTACAGAACAAACACAACGTGAACATGAATATAAAACAACAGAGGCAATGTAAGTATGAGGCAACATTGAGGCACGTTTGGGTAACCATCGTTGCAGTATTACATATTCTGATTGCGTGGTTGTAGCCTTAGTTATGCAGCATGCAATCCGCATGCGCCATATTGTCATCTGTTGCCTTCTGTGTGGCTCTTACCACATTTTTCCACATTATCTCAGAAACGGCAGCATTTTCGGGAAAAAAAAAGGAAAGTTACCAAACATAAAGTGTTTGTTTCGATTTTCTCTAAAACTTTTGCTTGAAACATTTTTTATTCTAAGAACTGAGCGAGATACGATCACAACTGTGTACTGGTCTTCATGTAAAGTACTCGTCATTTTTGTCAGATTTTAATAAAACTTGGATTTTCTCGACAAATTTAAGAAAATGCTCAAATATCAAATTCCATTAAAATCCGTCCATTTGCAGCCGAGTTGTTCCATGCGGACAGACGGCAGGACGGACGGACGGATAGACAGATACAACGAAGGTAGCAACCGCTTTTAAAATTGTGCGCGAACGTACTTAATGAGTGCTAAGACATTACGTGGTATACATAAAACCACAAAGTTGCATTCATCCTCGATCTTTAGCTTCTTCTAGGTTCACCGATGGCACCAACACGATACTTTCCAAACCAGAAAACTGCTTACAGACCTGTATGCAAGCGGTTTAAGAATAATTTTAAGATCGTCCCAGTGTTGGGGGGCTCATCACTAAAACATGCATTTCATATTGTTAAAATCTGGCATATTTGAGTCTTCGTGCTCTTGTTCTTTAATCCAAAATGGAGACATAACTGGCTGGCTTAAACTCGCCCCACTCTGCCGGTTGCCATGTGTTTCATTACGTACGTGTAATCTTACTGGCTTACTGTCAGGCCCATAACGTGCAAGCTCACGACCATTAGCCGGCGTTAAGGGAATTCAAATCGGTACCGGAATAGACACGGCCCCAAAAAAACCAAGTCGTCTGTCCGAATTGCGCGGAAGCCAGAACATGAATAGAATGTACACACATACCAGTCTTAGCCAAAACACTTCTTTTAATCTCTAATTCCAGCACGTGTAACCGTGACATCCACAGCTTTAAACATGTATATACATTTACGACAGCAGGCCAACAGTTCTCTGTACTCCCTCCGTACGTGTAATTCAGCATTCAAAATCTAAGACTTAATGTCACACCACAAAAGGTTAAATGTATGTCTAAAATACAATTCTGTTTCTACAAACCTCACAGCGCCATGCTTTAGAGCTCGCACGTAATCTCGATTTAAAAGTTATCAGCCTTCTGTCATCGCTACTACTATTAACGATCGACTTACCTTTGAATTTTAGCTTCGTCTGCCATCCTCTGACGATGCACTCCACAACGCCAGTACTGCAGTTGCACTGTTTACGATTACTGTACGTTAACGTGCCTAAACTCCCGTACCTATTGTAACTTTTCAGTCAAGCATTTACGCACTTGGCCGAGGGGAATAAACCACTGCACTCTGTTCATTCTCGGTCGCTCAGCTGTTCCTTTTATCTCATGCGTGTGCGCATGACTGTCCTCGTGTGTCGCACCGCAGGGTAGCCAATATGTTGGTAAGTACTCCCCTAGGGACTGAACTTCAATTGGCAATAAAATATTACAAGTTCGGCACTGCAATAAGCCTAGTAATCTGTCCTGTATGAACACTTTACCTTTAGTGTACCGACAGAGAGTTATATAAGGTTCTGACAATGGTACATACAATTGAAAATGCATAATAACTACGGGCTACTACTATAATCAAAGAGTCGTCATCTGGGTACTAGATGACGAGAGTGACGTACTGGGCAGATCTAATTTCAACACCCGCCAATGGTTCTGACTGGAAGGGCCCAAACCTGACCTACCATAACCTGTTTTATACGCGTGTGAGTGCAGTGATTACGTGTTGTATTTACTTTTGATGTAAGTAACTTCTCTCTCTGAGGAATGACAACGAAAGATTTATTACCTCTGTATCCGCATGAGGATTACACCTACCTTCGCTGAATTCGGCTGAAAATAATACATAGAAGATAAAATTTCGTAAGCAGAAAAAATATAAATACGCAGCATAAACACCTGCGTCAGCCGGCAGCATCTGCAGATAATGCATTGTGTAAATGTTTAATGTCCAAACAGTGCACGAATTTTAAGCGAATGTGCGGTCCACATCGTCCAAATTCCATGCAACCCAATTTTCCCCATAATTGGTTCTAGCAATGCCATTGTGCCCAACACCGTGCCAATCAACCCCCACCCTCCCAAGGCACCTATATCAAACTTACCACTTTACGTTAAGGCATGGATCTCCAACCCACAGCCTGTCACACTTGTAAATTGTGTGTGTGTGCATATATATATGCTTACACACACAATATCTGTATACTATAAAAATGCACAATAGTTTAGGAGGTTAGCATACACTTCCTCTGAAGTTTAAATGTGCTGCCTGCAGACCAGCCCAACATGATGGTTATGAGTGTTTTCTAAAATCAGTTGTGCACCCATGCTTTAAAGGTTCCCTGCTCTTGTCCATTTGTCCTGATAGTAGTACCTGTATCAAGATAAATGACATAGTGTACTGGAATTATATTGACAAGGGAAGATGAAGTACTCAAGAGAAAACCTATCCCTCTGCCAGCTTGCTCACCACACATCTCACATGGATTGTATGAACCATGGCACAGCCTGATGTATAAAAATTGATTTCCTACCTCACAGAGAACAAACTGTCTCCACTATAAAGACCAGTTGGTTACTGCTTTAAGAACTAATCATCAATTGTTCTAAGGATCACACACAGCAAGTAAATACCCTATAGTAAGGGCAAGAAGTAGATATGTAAATGTGACAGCAGAGGGTGTATATAGTAACCACTGGCTTTCAAAAGATTAATGCATTTTTCCAATATTAACTCCTCACTTTCCATACAAGAAATTTAACTACATGTTTTGTCTTGCTGAAATCAGCAGGGTTACACACCAGATGCTCACTGATGTGATTCCTTGATTTGTCATAAGAACATTCTTACACTTTCAATCCTTCAGTAACTTCTATTCTTAACCTTAGTGTATCTAATGAGAAATTCCTATCCTTGTGGAACAAGACTCTTGTTCCAGTCTTTTGGCGTCTTTTTGAACTAAGAAGAATGTTGTATGTGGAAACCACATCCACCAGCCTGTAACCTAGTATTTGTGACAGACTGTCAGATTTTGCATAAAATTTGGTACAGGAATCACCTGCAGTTGCCAAACAAGTGTACATTTTGTCGATATCAGCTTAATGACAGGTGTACTTGACATGAGGGTATAAATAAATTAGACCATAATTTCCCTAACTTATTCACTGATTTCGATGCAATTTGGCTCAGAAGGTATCAACACAATGCCATTCAGCAATGCTAAGTTTTGTGAAAATTGGTATGGTAAAGCCACACTTAAGAGAATATTCTGCATATTCTAAACACGTCCAATTTGGAGAACTTCAGCTTCAGATCCGTCCTAATATTATCCACCCATCTATGCCTAGGTCTCCCCAGTGGTCTCTTTCCCTCCAGTTTCCCCACCAAGACCATATACACCCCCCTCTCCTCACCCAAATGTGCCACATGCCCAGCCCATCTCATTCTTCTCAATTTTATCATTCTGCCTTTACTAGAACATATGCGAAACTATGCAATGAAACTGCCAAAACTGCTAATGGCTGGGTCTGGTATCAGCTTCCAAAGCTACTTAGGCGTAGGTGCTGGTTGACTAATGGATCATAGACGGCAATAAATTTGCTACAAAAGATGATGATGACAGCAAGAATAATAATGTAGAAACAAAGGACCCTTTGTTGAAAAATTCATCTCATTTTATTAAATCTGCAATGACTGACATCAGAGTTCTGTAAGTTTTCAAATAACTCAGTGTGATGGCAAGCACAGCATTCTTCATGGTTGCCAACAGAAAGGACAGAAAAATGGCAGGCATTTTTAACAGTTCATATAAATACCAAACTCGCTTTTCAGAAGATAAGAAGACTGGTGAAATGCAAATTCCTAACAACAGTGTGATTACAATCTGCAGAGCATGACTTGTAGTAAATACATATATCTGAGTCTTGATTCTGATTGGGTGTTACAAGCACACATTTGATTCATTAGCAACTGCAGCTTTTGCACATATTGCTGTAATAATCGTAGTGACAAAGCAGATGCAGTTTTGTATCAAAATCTATAAGAACGACTTAGGTGTATCAGGTGTATTCTGACTTCCATGTATTTTCTACACATTTAGATTTCATAACTATAAATCTAATTGTACATGTTGATGAAGAACTACTGCAAGATTAACTACAGTTGGCAATTTTAATTACAAAATTGGAACTATGTTCAAACACGTACACACTATAATTTCTAGTCTGTGCACTGCTGCAGTCCGTTTCTCACTTCATCACCTTAATATATCAGGAATCAACAACTTGCGGGTTACAGAATAAATTCTTTGTAATGTTTAGATTAATTTTTGCAGAAAATGTGCAGCAGAACAATTATCAAATGTGAAGCATTTCATGTTCATTTCTTGGAAGAATTGGTACAGGAATGATAGCACCATTTAAAAAAATGCAAACTATTTAGAGTACATTGACATAACTTCTACTCGAAAATTTTCAGGAAAAACACACTGATTGAAGAAACAACAAAAGTAGTAGCATCTAGATAAATGTGGGCAGATAATAATCTTGCAGTGTTCTTAACAAAGAGAGGTCATATGGAAACATTGAATTTTATATGTATTACTTGCAGAAATTCCCTTCACTATTTATCAAATCCTATTATACAAAAAACTGAGTGCAAAGATTCCATATTTCTGTGCATTTTCTGTTGGCTTCCCTTGTTGCATCTGCAGTTGTCCCTGTTCCAAATTTGTACTAGAGCTACCGTCTAAATTCTATCCACCATTTACAGAACTGCACTGGCAGTTAATAACTGGCTTCTCAGTTTAGTCTGAATTCTGTATTGTTTACATACGTAATCCAACAAGTACAATACTCTGCCATTTTGCATTCGTTTTAGAATTTTATATCATGTAACTCCTATTAATACAGTATTTATTAAGAAAGATATTAGTAACAATTGACAGTAAATTAAATTGTAATGTAAGAACAATGGGAGGAACAGAAGCCCACCAACAACGAAAGAAACATTTCAAGATATTCTTTCAGTTTCTCTTATAACAAGAAATATTTTAAAGCATCCAGAACATTTTATCCTGCCGCCTTGTAACATCATATATTCAACATCCGGTATGATACATCTCACTGTTGTGTTGAGTCATTTTGTCAATATTTCTACCTTCAGCTGCAGTCTGCACTCTTGAAACCATGGCCCACACCACTCTGATGAAATTTGCAACATTCCAATTTATTTTTCACAGACAAAATCAAATATTGTAAAATTATTTGGGAAAAAAAAAGTTTAATTTAAAAACTTGAGTAATAAAGGAATTTAGAAATTTAGAGATCCACCTGTATATTATTTTGTAACCAATTGAAATCTGTGTAAAAATTGAAACTACCATGGACTATGGTTGTGTTCAACTGCAGACCACAGTGCTGCCAATTTTCAAATTATTTGTTTTTGGCATTATTTTTATCCCTAGAAAACTCCATCAAATTAGAACTATAACACGCTGAACCATGCATATTTTACTACACATATTGCGTTTGTTTTACAGTTCATTCTGACAAACGTAAGAACACATATTTGAAACACAAGGAGACAACAACCATATATGGAATACTTCTCCAACTGGGGGGTTAACAAATGCACAATGTTCAGACATAATTAAGTGCTCACATATCCTGTATAAAATATTTTCAAGAAGAAATAATGCTCCATTGGCACCAACTGGTTAATGTTTGCCTATATTATTAATCATAATGATGTAGCTACTTTTTTCCAAAGAGTTTATATTTGTGGCACTTCATAGCACTGGGACAGAGGGACTCAGATTGAGGGTTTTGACGGCCATTTTCTTCATTGTGCACACATGCAAGAGTAGCACATATATACTGTGTCTCATCATTTTCCATATAAATTTGTTCAAATAATTCTTTAGTCAAGAGACTATTAAACTTGAACCTGAAATAAATCCAAGGGTATCTAACTTAAGTGGAAGCTCTCATGATTCAATACATGTTTACCAAGGTACAGATAATCACCTCAAATCTGAAATTCTAACAAAAAAGACTGGAAGGAACAAGTTAGAAAATGTATGGATAATATAACTATTAAGGTGCAGTCACTCAATTACAATTACAATACGTCCCCACTACCCCATGTGCTAAAAAAGGAAATATGAAACCCAGACATGACAGAGATGGCCTACAAGGGACTTCCTCATTGACTGAGTTAATATCGCCAAACTCTGTGAGATTTACAGAAGGAACGAACTGGACATAACACATATTTTACCATTCTCCCTGACTTTTGTTAAAAACAGTTATGGAGATGTGCTCATGATGTGCACAGAAATGCATGCAAATTCACGCAAAGTTGCCATGAACATTGTCCACAACAAAGTGAGAACTGAAAAGTCCCCAATTTTTTTTTTTAAAGTTCTCCAGTACTAATTTAATAAAAATCTGTTCAACAGCACTTGAGTTGTTATTTGGATACAGGGATGGGAAAATGGGTATAGCAGTCGTTAGAGTGACTCCAAAGCAATGCAAAGTGATTAAAAGTTTAAAAAAGAAAATACATGTTCTGAACAACATTTTCAAGAACAAGAAGAAGACGAAGAAGTGACTTCACAGATTGAGACACAGCAAAGTGAGAAACAAATGAGCAACAGAACTGCAAGTTCCACATCATAGGTCAGTAGAAAAAGCTGAAGATAACAACATTGCTTATATCAGGGTAAGTACAAAATATAAGGATATTCATAAAGTTTTAGCATGAGGCACCATTCTGTCAAGAATACTTTTAGAACATTTCTTATTATTTATTCTTATGAAACCAACAATTTGCACATACAAAACACCTATATGTCCTATAACAATACAGTGTTTTCTCGCACGTGTTTTGGTGGTTGACTGCTGTCTTCGTACAGTAACACCAGTATTTAAAACTTCATAAATTGTGATACATTTGCAGTGCTAAAATACATTATACCATAGCAATGTCGCAGCCTTGTTAGGATATAAAATACATCAAAATGTCATATGTGTAGGAGTTTAGAACCACAAATATATCATACTTCATCAGGTTGTAAATATTGGTGTTAACTTCCTTAAGACAACAATTGATTACTGAAATGTGTAATTAGAAAATACAGTATCATTATATGTGTATATACACATTTATATTTTGCTTGTGTTTGTGCAAATTGTTGGTTTTATTATAAGAAATATGTCTCGCTGCAAGGAATAAATGTCAGAATGTTTACAACAGCTTACATCATGAAACACAAAAGAAAAAAATGATGGTAAATATATTTACTTCTAGAAATTCAATTCACAGGATGTTTCAGTTGACACAGCTTATAAAGGTGAGGTTGTTAGCATTACGGTCCAGGAGGACTAGGGTGTCTCTTTTCATTTGGCCTACCTCCTTTGACCCACCTGGCATGGATGGTCCTTCTGACAGTGACGCAATGCCCAGCATGCTTCTCAGTTCATCTAGACATGCAAGCCACACCACTATGACAAAGTAGAGATACCTGTGTGAAAACATTAAACAGTGTAGGTTGGTGGTTGGTTATTAACATTTTAGGACAGCTTATGCGTCCCATATTCAAAGGTCAGGCAGTAATGACCCTTGAATATGGCACTGGTGGGCCATCCCAAAACATCAGTAACAACCCACCAACTTAGACTGTGTAAGATTCCAAAAGAGCAAAGGCCTCATCTCTAGATGCTAAAGAAATTACAAATTATTATCTCATGCTTTTCAAAAACGTAAATACATGAATGTATAAATTCCTAAGATCAAAAGACTTTAAACAATGAATTATACATATTAGTTCAGGGTCATGGAAAATAACTTCTTGCCAAATTTTTACCTGAAGCACCACAAAAAGAGTCTAGTGCTACATGTTCTGAAATTCCATACAGCTTACACTTATTATGTTTTCTCTTGCTCATACAGAAGATGAAAAATGGCTGTCTATGTGGAATGATGTTTTTGACAAACTAGGAAATGGTTTGGACAAGCAGACAGAAGAGTGAAATGGCATGTATAACTATACATACTAGCAGGAACTGTTTTGTGATGTGAGGTTTCAGGTTCTCACAGCAGTGTTGTTGAAAATTCAAGTATTCTCGGTTGTGATGCTGTGTGGCGTGAGTGGTTCAAATCGTCGTGAAGGATTGTAGTGCCTTCACCTACAGGTATAAGCAGTTGAACATATCTTGAATTCCTTGACCGTGAATATGAACATAATACCATTCTTCAAAACGTCAGGCAATACCTACTCCATGACGCAGCATCCCATCCAAGCAGGTTTCGATTTTCTATTTTGTGTTGTATATATAAGTGCCATGAATTCAATGCCAGTTAGCATGATGAGTGCAACATCTTTGTCTCTCAAGGTGTAGGGAAAATTCTAATTATCCAGCACATCTGATGCTTAGAAATATCAAAACTTAAGGCAGTACAATAGCTGCATAAAGAAAACTGCAGTATTGAAGGTTCACTAATTAAACTTACAACATAATTAAATTAACTGTGAGACACAACTGCAGACAGAATTATCCACATTCTCTCTGAAGTGTAAAACTTTGATAAGCCTGCAAGTTGTGGACATGCATAGTATTGGCTTTTGGTGTCAACCATGATAGCCTAAGCAGTACAGCCATAGGAATATTTTATTTGTGTGTGTATGTCTACTGCCTAAATGAAAAAGATGTCAGTTTGTTTCTGTGAGGCTTCATAGATAGTGTTTTCACCTTTCAGTCATGCGAGCAAACAAGATGTACGTTACCTCTGCAAGATATTAACCTCACAGGTTAAAAATAAATTCATTAGAAATGTAGACAGTAAGAGAAAGAGACATAAACTGTTCTTAAACCATGAATACATTCACATTTCAGTATGTCTGAACAATTTTTCCAACAACATAAGCACATTGCAACCAGTTGCTGACACTTTGTGGGTGCTAATTTAAGAGTCATGGCTGCCAACCTTTCTCAAATGTGGTACAATTTTCATACATAATTATCTGATACCAATATGGATTCTTAATTTGAAAGTTTTATTATATATCCTTGAGAGATTATAACTGTATTTTCCGTGGGATTCATAAGCGTTACAAAGCTGAACTACTGTAAGATTATGTCCATAATGTCCCTGGCATTGGGTCAGCAACCACGGGACAAGAGCTAAGAGCGTGAAGTTGTGAGCTTTTGTTTCAGTTTGTATAGTAGCTATTATCATGTGAATGATGTGGGAAGAACATAAGGTGAACTTTCAGTATGGTGAATGTGAAGAACAATTGTCCCTTGCACTATTGCTACTATGAGAACTGCTGCTGTTTATTGTGTCACATGTAATCTGTACTTGTCTGGGCAGCTGGTGAGACTTGTGCTGAAGGTTGTTATGCAAACTAACAAGAAATTTATGGGGGTCATCCTACATGTCACGTTCACTGGACATCAAGTAAACTCAATTTAATCTTTCCAAGACTTCCTGTTTTTGCATGAATAATATTCTTTTCATGTAACCTGAAAAAAGTGCCAGGGTTTTGAAAATTTGAGGAAATTTATAGTTGATAGATAGTGTCCAACAGATGACCCGAAATTTTTTGGAAATAAGGACAGAACTAGTATCACCTGCATGTTAAAAATTATTCCAATCATACTACCAATTTTCCTCCACATTTTCCCCTTGTGTGCTGATTCATGGCATGAGGTATTCATTAGTTAATTTGGCGAGAAAAAATTACAGTCATAGTACATTGTTTGCTATAAAATAATATATATCTGAGTAGCCTGATACATTGAGATTGCATGAATTTTTATTTCATTCAAGAACACCAATTTATACCCAAGGATGAAAATATCTGTTATGGTTTTACATTAAGAAACTGCAAAGATTCTTTGTAACTCATGCAGCTGTGATTTCCGAACTATGAAGGGAAGAATTTATATAGCAAACAAGACACGACATGTTTGATTGTAATTCAGTAAACTGTAAAATATCTGCAATGTCAGGTGAAGTAGAAACATGATGTAATTTTTAAAAGCCTGGCAGGCATGAATATATATTAGTGGTAAAATTATATTTTGAAATGGGTTAGTGTTAGCCACGTCAGACAGAATGTATAAATTAACAGTGAAATCTGGATGTATGACTATTCAAAATAGTTTGTGGTAAATGAATTACCACGCAGTAATCATTCCCCCACACTTTCCTCAAGCACTGTATTTGTTTCATCACCATTACACTGCTGACTGTTGCAACACAACACCATCAAAATGTTGAGGTTAAGCCTCACTTGCATCACACCAGCAATAATTACTAATCCAACACTGTACCAGAACACCATATTTTCCTAAGTGTATAGAAAGTGCATCAATTCTGTATTTTTATTCTGCGTATGACTGATAAACACTATTGCCATGTTGTTGATGCAGGTACCTGCATTCTGACTTACTGTCCATGCTTAAAATCTACAACTATGGAGACACTAACCAAAACAATTTTGAAGAAAATTTTACATGTTTGAACACTATGGAGTAGTACAAAATAATGCAAATTAAGATCAATACATGAAGTTGAATTCTAAATAGATTTTCATAAAAGTACTTAAAATCATGTGACAGTATCACAAACATACAGCAGCATTAACCTGGCTGAATTCCTCCAAACTATAAGTGATGGTGCCTAACTGAATGTTAGCACTGTATGGTGTGTCACTGCATGCTCTTGGCTTCAGCGGATATGACAATCAATCACTGGGGAATGGAAGAGAAAGTCTGATGCCATTATAAAAACCCAGGTTAAAGGCTAAGAATAAGATTGAAATGGCCCAAAATTATGGTAGACTGTATAACTTAAAGTGTTCAGTGTTCAGAGTGTTCATAAATCTATGTACTAAGTTAGAATTTTTACAGTAATAATTCATACAAAATCAATAATATGTATTTTGATCTTAAGTGTTGAAATTAAGGTAAAAAGGAGGGCCTAACAAATCTTCTTGATATAACTGATATTCTATTGCTATAAATATCCAGATTCTGCACAGACAACATTCATTGTTTTTAAATATTCTTTGTTCCATACACAGTAACTGTTAATTTTGTAATAATGTAGTGTAGAAGAGACCATCCTGTGTGATGGTTAAGCCATACTAAATATGCCATAATTTACTGCTAGGTGCATAGATTTCTTGGCATCATAAACTGACATCATAACAAATTTGTAATATTTCAGGAAGCACACCATTTTATGTCAAAACTCCATCATGCAAAACTGTAAAACAAAGTTACCTATAAAGATGCCAATTTATGTTTTTTTTTTTATGATATCAATCATTTAAAGAAGGTTCTCCTTCTAAATCAATGTGTGTTTTGTTCTTGTAAGGTACATGAATGACAACGTGAATAATATACACTAAAGAAGCTCACAATTTACAAAGTGCTAACCTGACAATTCATGAGAATATAAACGTGACAACTTGCCAAATTTACATTATGTTGCATGCTATGATTGTTTTTTTTTTTTTTTCATTGAAGCTGCTGTCACAATTTTACTGAGCTTTCTGCTACAGATTGTGTACAACAAAGGCACACTAGTAGAGGGTGGTATAGAATTAGCAATGCAAGGATCTACTATATGAAAATACACATTAAACCCAAGGGAAAAGTAGCTGAGATTATTTATTTCTTAATAAAGGGATTATAAAACAAATTATAGATCCCTGCATATATGAAATGAGACTGGTTTATAAAATATTTAATGGCACCACATAAACAATAAAGGTTAGTCAGCACTGAATGAGACAGAGGAACTATTATGTGCAGTGAACTCTAAAGAAATGGGGAGTCAATAATCACAGCTTATTTTGGAGCACTATCCTGAAATTTGCTTAGCAAAAACTTCTGATGATGAGGATGCGGTGAGTAACGATGTTGCATGGGACTTACCGACAGGTACCAAATCATGGTATTTTCTGCATTTCAGATATCAGAGATTTGGGAAAAGGTTGGTTGGTTTCAGTTGCTGTCAGGCATGGTCTAGTCAAACTCTTGGACCTCAAAATTCATTCTGATGAATCGGCACCTACAGCGTAGATTCTGCTACCCCCATTGACAGGATAGTCTCATGAAGGATGGTTGACAAAGGGATTTAAGTTCAATGTGGCCATGGAACCACCTGGGACAAAGGATGGAGGGCTGGTATTATTTTTATTCCCCAAGTATGAAAAAGTCTGCACATAGACCTGAATTGGGATCAAACTCAGAACCTGATAAATATAAGTCCACTGTCCACCAGGTCCCCATATTTGGGCAATGTAATGATACTAATGTGGGCACAGAAAAGTTTGTATCAAGATCTGACTGACATATTCTTGTAATAAAACCAATCAGATGCACTAATTTGGTTTTTTTATATGAATATATCATGATGCAAGATCCTTTGAATGTCAAAATCTGACTGACAATAGCATTTTGACATCATACTTGCAGATAGAGTTGAAAACCTAGGGAAAGTAATGTGCTAGTCAATTTAAAATATAATTAGGATTTATGGTTGCAAATTGGTACAAACGATAAAAAGTTAAATCCATTAACCAGAAATGAAATCTATTCTGTATAGTTTATTGTCCCACAGCAAGAATAACATACACTTGTTCATGTAAGAACTAATGTTATTTTCAAGCAGTAGCAAACATGCCTTGTATCTGGGAGGTACAGGTTTCAAATCTTGGGCCAGAGACCGGCTGTATTTGGAGGTCATAGCTTTCTTCAGTGTGTTCAGGCAAACACTGGCATATTACTATAAAATAAATTAGGCCCACTCTTGAATAGTCAAAACTTGCAGTAGTAAATGTAAACATTTTACATTTACACATTCTACAATGAGTTAAATTATGTTACAGCCTTTTGCAGCCACTTTTGCTACTTGAAACAAGAAATACAAAAAAGAGAAAGATAACTCAGGTTGTCACAGCGGTGTCACTGAAAATTAAATTCTTCTGAGATGTTACGCTGTGTCAGGTGGTAAACAGAGACGTTCTGAAGGACTATAGTGCCTTCATCTTCATCTTGAAATAGTACTAGGGCTGCTTGAAATTCTCATATTCTCCAAATTCTCAACAGTGTCTGAAAATATGATGCCAAAATGCCATGGTCATTTAAATCCTGGAGCATATTTTCTGAACACATGCACGCACAGACGCGCGTGCGTGCACACACACACACACACACACACACACACACACACACACACACACTGACATCACCAAATTCTCCCAAATCTGCAGACCTTGTGGTCTCAGAATATGACACCGGACTCGCATTCAAGAGGTTCTGAGTTTGCTCACCAGTCAGTATGTTATAACTCCCAGAATTTTTTAAAACTTCACACATAATCATGTAACATGTGCTACAGGAAACAGTTGTGAGTAATTGGAATGGATTTACACAGCCATGCATGTAAATATACCAAAATCACATGAAGGAGTCCCATGGAAATTAGCAATGACAGCATTCAAAGCCTCCCCATTCCTTCCTACCACTGTACTAGCCTCCAGCCTTCCCTTACTCAACAAACCAAAAGCACTTGCCCCTAAAAACATTTATTACGAAGAACATTCTTGTGAACGGAATGGCTGAATCGTTGGACAGGAATATGCTTAAGCACACTGCAGAGGTAAACATAGCAGCGCAAAGGATATATGGAGGCCGTTGATCCATGGTTCTTGTGCATGTGACTAAAGTATAAGGAAGGGTAGTCACCAGCTGTGTAACAGAGTGCATAAAAGGCTAGCTCCTGAGACATATACAGACCTGTCAAATCACATCCAGTTAGTTAAACAAATAACAAAAACTAAACACTAATAATAAACCTGCTATACAATGAATGTTAATTATCTCTTTCTGACTTCTACACTGACTCATCATCAAAATTATTCCTGACCTTTCACTGTTTATGGTCAAATTAATTCCATTGCATGATGGTAAGGCTGTTCTACAAATACTCAACAATGTCACATTTAATGGAGATATTAGGGCATGATGCAATGGATGCCCCATATCCTGTGCGACTTTTATGACGCTCACTGAGCAGTTTTTGGAATATGGGTAGAATTGCAAGGTCTAATAATTCCCCTTCTGACACAGCTGAGCACATTGCTGGCACATTGGTAACAGATGCCTGATGATGATGATGATGATGATGACGCATGGCCATGCTTGTTCGCTGTGATGAAGCAACATTTGGTGTGCTCTGGACATGCGAATGGAGGAGTGTTTTCTGCTGTTTCAGTTGTGGAATGTGATGGAGAAGTTTCCTGTTGTCAGGTTGGTATGAGGTTGCTGGTGGTGGCGGCGGTGGCTGCGATGACTGCTGATACGGTGGTCGGTGGTGATGGTGGTGATGAGGCAATGCTGAACGTTCACGGCTCTTCTCTGACACTGAGCGCTGAATTATCGTATTATCAGGCCCTGCTAGTGAAATGAACAGTCTCTTAAATTTGTTACATAACGCCCATAATACCAAATGAAAACACATTTTTATGAAGGAGAATAATAAAACTATCCCAACATATGCATGTATATTAGTGGTTGTGCATTATGTATGACATGGATTTTCTAACCACACTACTAGCAGGAGTTAAAAAAGGAAGCTCTATGGACATTTCTACATGGGCATAATAAAAATGGGGAACAGGCTGAAAATGAAATAAAAATACTACTTCTTTCCCTCACATCACACACTCAAGTCTTGAAGGATTAAACAGACAGTCAACAGTGCATACAATAAAGAGGTAATTCTTGTCACAACATGTAACTCTACAGTCCATTTTCTCTGCAAAAAGAGGTACTTGATGGCATAAGAAAACAGTTGTAAAATGATGTATAAAATTCATAATTTTTGATCTGGTCACTTGATTATTTTTCTGCTTACTCGAGGCAAAAATAACATTAAATAATGCCACAAGATTTATGCTAATTCCACATGCCATGTTACACGTGCTCTTATGGGACAAATATAAGGTCATGTGTACAGATGCATCAGTATATCATGAGCTCATAAATAAGGCTTTGCATTATATATGGCAGAAAGTCTCAGTGTATCAGTCAGCATGATTATGATGTCATATTTATCATAGATAAATACAGTTATTGCTCTGACAATGACCGGAACATGTAGCTGTATCTAAACGAAGAAAAGTGGTTGTGTTTGACAGATAGTGAACAATTTGCTGTTGAGTGTTCCATAAACATGATGGTATATCTCACATTAAATTAATTTTTAAATTACTGACTACACAAGTTTCAGAATCAGCAGTGACAGAAATGCTGTAAAATGGGTTTACTCACCCTGGTCACAAAGAGAAGTCTTCACCATTGTAGCAACATTGGGGGATGATACATTGCCCCCTGAGATCAGGAGGTCGGCACCTCCACCATTGAGCAAATATGAGTGTGCTGACACTTTCCCCACACCACCATCACTTACACTTCCCACCACAGTAGAAACCTTTGTCCCAGCATTCAGAATGTCACTTGATACAGACATTTCACCAGTCCCATGTCTCTGTAACCTAACTTTCTCCCTCCTCCCAATTTCTGAAGATGTTGATTCACTGTGCACTGTACAGAATCTCTCAGAGGGAAAGCTATTGTTAAGATTTCTTATTGACGTCGAATCAGCTGGATACGAAGCAATCTGCTGGAGGTTACCATGTCCACTGCTAGATGGCATCACTGGCACACTTGTCCGCCTCCTTTGTTCAGGTCCTAAGCCCAAGACTTGAAGATTAGCTGCTGAACTGTTCCCACCTGATGCACTCTTAACGCTGGAACGCCGTCTAACGGCTGAGGGAGGAGGCTGATACTGCTGTGATGCATAGCTAATCTTAGGATAAGCCTGAGGGGCAATGGATATTGAAGAGGTATGGCGGTGTTTTGGATGAAATTGCTTTGGAGGTGGAAGAATGTTGTCCTCCTGAAGAGGAGGATAAGATGAGGGTGGAGCTGTGTTTGTAACATCACCAAAACTAACTACTTTGGTGAGAGATGGTGGAGGAGTAGGTAACCGTGGTCTGTCTTCCACAAAGTCGTGGTCATGAATTAAAGACTTTTCTTCTCCCACATGGCTGCTTTCCTCATCTTCTGGACCCTCTGGGACAAAATGCACATTGCTTTCTCCACCTGTGATCGTCACCTTTGTAGGTTGTGAGTTCTCAATGAGAGGTTCCGAGTCCTCTGGTGTCTCCTCACGGCCTAGAAGTGATGTTCGCATCTAAAAACAAAAAAACAAAAAACTACATATCATCTTCTATACAGTGTTTTGTAATGAAACATGTTCACCTCTCCCAATGATTTTATGTGTCATTAAGTATATTCTCTTTTCTGATTCATTACTGTCATGCATATGATTACAATGATATTCCATTAATCAAATAACCAAAATTCTGATAATCCAGTACATGAGGAGAGTAATCCAAAGACTGCAAGTATCACTATTACCAGAAAAAACTTCTTCAACAAAACAGGCAGATCTCAGGGACATGTTCAAAAAGGTCATAGACAGTGTCTGTATATCAGCTGTTTTAATACATCCTGACATTATCTGTAGCATAAAACCAACGAGATGCACCAATGTATCAAATTTATTTTATTTTGGAATGACACTCTACATGTTTCAGACAGTCTTTCCGTCCATCATCAGGAGTTCAAGACTGTACATATAGCAACATGCATTTATCAAACAGATACTGCTGTCTGCTTGCTAGCAAGCAGATAGCATTATCTGTTTGAATGTCAAACCTCCTGACAGCAGTATGTGTTTGATAAATGCATGTTGCTGTATGTACAGTCTTGAACTCCTGATGATGGACAGAAAGACTGTCTGAAACACGTAGAGTGTCAATCCAAAATAAAATAAATTTGATACATTGGTGCATCTAGCTGGTTTTACTATAGTAATAATATTACGATGCATGGCCCTATGAACGTCAAACCTCCCAACACCTTTTCTCCCACTCCATTAAATTCTTTAGAAGACATAGAGGAGCACCCTGATGACCCTAACCAAGCAGACGGAGATATTCAAATGGAATACTTCTCAGATGAGTTGTACAGCCCAAAGTTTGGGAGCAGCACCAAAAAAATTACATGTAAGAACTTAGGTCAGTGTAGGTACCGTCTGATAATACATTATATTCAATATTCGAGCACATGTCTGGTCCGGTGCTGTTCAGATTAAAGGAATTTTGCTGAATATTTATGCTGGTATGCAGAGGTGACAAATGTATGAAAATTTCATTGTCTTGAAGTCTTTGAAGTAGAAAAAGAGCTCTCTGTATATAAGAAAGTCTTTTGTGCACAACCAACAGTAATGGTATTGTGGGTGGACCATACTGCATGTAATTTCCTGGCAACTTGAGAATAGTAATACAGTGATGTAGGAATGAAATTAAATGAAAAAACTGTTTCCTGTTCTGTACAAGATCTATGATGTATGTGTAAGGTAATATTAGGCACGTTCATGTAACCACTGTTGGCAATGATGGGCAGAACGTCTTTCATATTCTGAGTGTGGGTCTGTTGCCATAGCCATCCTGCATGCAAAACGTGTGCGTCGTTTTACACGATTATCTGTGGCCCATCTTGTTGTCTCATATTTTACAACATATTCTCATAAGCAGCATGATTTGCAGAAAACAACATTGAACATAAAAATGTGTGTTGAGATTTTGTCAGCAATTTGTGTCTCAAACAGCTTTCCTTCTAAGAAGAATTCAGCAATATATCATAAATGTACATAAGTAATTGAGTAAATTACTGATCATGCTTGTCAGATTTTAATGAAAGTTGACTTTTCTTGAAAGATTTTCGAAATATACTTAACATATTAATTTTCATGAAAATACATCCTGTGGGAGCTGAGTTGTTCTATGTGGATGGACAGGCAGACAGACAGACACAAAGAAGCTAATAGTCACTTTCTGAAATTTTGTAAATCTGCCTAAAAACTGCATTTTTAATATTCAGTACAACAAAAATATACTAACTTAAATATTACTTAGACTATTACAGCAAAAACTATGGACAAATTGTATGGCAGGTCGATTAATAAGAAAATTAGATAAAGATGTTCTGATACCATGACCACATGTCATAACAGGATATGTCTTTTACCACAGATGGGATGCGGTTAGTGGCACTGCTGTCCTGGTTCTCAATGGAGGATGATGACTTCTTGCGTAGGCAGGAAGCTACAGGAGTGCCTGATGATCCACCTGGTTGTGGAGGTTCTCTGGTTCCCATTATGGCAACTGAAGGTGGCTTTGTTGAAAATGAGGTCTTTTTTCTGAAATTTGGCATACTAAGTATAATAAAGAAAAGGCCTCAGTTTTGTGACAGATGAAACACACCATGGCTATATAAATAAATAAATATGTATGTATTATATACAGGATGTGGCAAAATAACCTCCCTAAATTTTAAGGTGAATAACAAAAAAACTTTTCGAGATTCAAAAATTTTATTTTTGGATTATGAAACTACAACATGGGAAGTTTTAAATCACATAGTCTTAAAAAGAATATCTTGCAAGTGGTGGCCGTTGTTTGCGTGCAGAGCGCGTGGGAGACTGCAAAACGGACCGTCTGACAGCCTCGATGTTCTCTGGTGTTCGAGAGGTCCTTGGTCGTCCTCATCTTTTTTCAGACACACTTCCCGTTTCCCTGAAGTTCTCAACCCACAACAGAATGGATTTTCGGTCCGGTACTCGGTCCCGAGGGGGGTTTTGGTAGCGAGTACGGAACGCACGCTGCACCGCTACGATAGAGTGACTTTGCGAAAAGTAGGTTTCGACGGTAAATGCGCGCTGCTCGTTGGACCACACCATCTTTACGACTGC
>Ga0136643_10003893_pt1 | contig 20334 bp, 6 predicted proteins | sample TergutLab28metaG_FD_96883 | JGI IMG/M metagenome (GOLD analysis project Ga0136643, IMG submission 96883) | Labiotermes labralis P1 segment gut microbial communities from Petit-Saut dam, French Guiana - Lab288 P1 (version 3) (version 3) | ecosystem: Host-associated > Arthropoda: Insects >...
CCCGTAATACCCTTGAGACATATCTACACCACATATTCAGTAAATTTATATTCCCTTGGTGCAGCCATTAATTCACTCGTTTGATTCTCCAGGCATTTTCATGCAGTAATTTTAGAACCCGACATTAGAACAGCGACCTTTAATGCTATTTTGGTTTTTATTTTGGGGGATTATATCTAACCCTCTTTAAAGTAGTTATTTCAGGAGACGGTAATAGATGTACTGTGTTCCTAATGTTGCTTATTCACATTTATTTTTATCTCCTTAAATATTACTTGTCCGAGAACACTGTAGGAAAACATGTTGGTGGTCCGTGAACTTCAACACCAGCTATGCCCATACCATCTACATAGGTCTGAATAAACTGCTCCTTTCTTTCAGATGATATTAGGAACTTTTCCTGTTATGCAGGAAGGAAATTTGTTATGGTCAAGCATAAGAGGCCTTGGCCATCTTGAACATTCAGAAGACTGTTCCATGTTGTTAAATATGCAAGTTGGAAACAAAGAATACTGTCTTGGGGGATTTCAGACCATGTAGTCTGGTACAGATTCTGCCACTCTACATGGTGTCACGTCCCATGCTCCACAGATACCTCAAGTAAAATCTGCATTCTTTTTCTCTAAGACTTTAGTTCAAAGCATTCTTCCTCTCCTAAACACTTGTAGACAGAGCAATTACACCCTTAATTGTCCAACTAAATGCACATGTCTAATTGAATATTTGTGTTATTTACTAAATATCTGCTATGTGTTTGGCACTCACTGTGCCATCTTCAGTGAGAACTCTTTTCACTCCCAAAACCATCTGCTTATTGTAAGGTTGTTACAGTGGTTGAGTTATAGTGTGAGATATATATCATATGTGAGTTTTTTACAAAGTTGTTTACAATTATTACAGCAATATTGATTTGTTATGGCTTAAACGTTTTTCTAAAATATTGAAAGCCCTTGTCTAAAGCATGTTGACACTTGGTTGAGAGCGGCTACTTCTTATTTTATTTCATACTGTGTGTGTTATCGGGTTTTTAATATTTAAAAAAAACTTTTAAGCCACACCTATGAGACAATATTGCTTTATAATTGTAAACAACTTTGTAAAAAACCCACATATGAAATATCTCATGCTCTATACCTCACCCATTGTAACAACCTTACAATAAGCAGATGGTTTTGAGAAGTGATAAAGAGTTCTCCCTGAGGATGGCACAGTGAGTGCTGAAATATGTAGGAGATATGTAGTAAGCAATACATATATTCAATTGTACACGTGCATTTTGTTGGAATATTAAAGATATAATTGCTATATGAAAATGCACAGAATATTAGGCTTCACAGTCACTTGTATATGCAGGCTTGGTTAGGGTTGGTTTGACTCATGAGTTCCCAGAAGCACATGTAAAGTTAAAACTTAAGATATAAGAGAAATGATTTGACAGCTTTCACTGAAATCCCCTAGTGTCTAAATTCACTAAAATCCAATTTAGTAGTGCTGAAGTTTCTTCATGTTTATGGACAGTGGGGGGATTTTAATAGGCTGTCAGCAGGGATTGGTCGCACCCGATGTAGTCTAACGTGATGCTTCTGGGACATTTGACACTGAAAGGTGTGCGTTCAGAATTGAATTCTAATGAATACTGCAAAACATATGCGTTTTGAAATGCAGTCTTGTGAATGCAACAATATCTGCCCCATCAGCAATTGATATTTATTCTGCTAGTCAATCAATTCCCTGCATTTATGGGATGCATCTTTGTTACCGCATTCACGTCTATCCTACCAAGCTTGTGCAAGTTCAAGTCAGACCAGTTGGTACCCTGTCACCATGGCATTGCACATCCTTACGTTACAGATGGGACAGATGACATACAGACATGACAGATATCCATAAATATAAAGAATATGCAGTTATGGACAGCAAACTAAGGGTGTTCCTCTGGCTTTAGGGCTGGCCGAGGGGCTGACAACTTGCCTTTTTAAGGAAACTAGCGTGTTATGAAATGCCACACAGGGCCTTCAAGTTTCTCAAATTGGTTGCTAACTTTAAGTGAATTATAAAGTATAAGGAAGTTTGAGAATGAAATACCGCAGAGTGTGTTTGGTCCTAAGGAAGAGGAAGTAGCGGGAAGTTGGTTGTAATGCATAACAACTTCATAATTTGTACTATGAGCTAAATATATTTAGGGTGATCAAATCAAGGACAGTCTGATTGGCAGGGAATATAATATGAATTTGAGAAATGAGAAATGCTTAATATTGTGGTTATAAACTGTGAAGGAAGAATCCTACTCGTAACTGGAAGGATAATATTGAAACAGATTATACAGAAATTTGGTCTAAGTGTCTGGATTTAGTAGAGTCCAATTGCTGTCCTTTTGTAATGTGGTGACAGACTTTGAATGTTCCACAAAAGGAAGAATACCTTATCAGTATTAATTTATTTAAGACTCTCCTGCATGCTGCATTCTTTGGTAATGCCTGTGCTTAGCATGGCCAAATTTACACCTGCAAGAAACGTTCATCCATGTATAATGACCAAAGGTTTTCTCTTTGCCACAGTAAAATGCAAAATTCATAATTACTGATATTTATTGATACGTGATTTATTTAATGATGTTGTCAGTAAGCAAATTATGCACTTTCAAATAATATGATAATCAGTGCAAATGAATTGGACAGAATGTAAAAGGAAAACGTGGGGGGGTGGGGGGGCGCAGATGCCTGGGTTCTCACACTTTCCAGCATCCCTGCTTGTTACTTGCCAGCAGAACCACTGTTCTTTAGAAAATATTTACTGAGTTCTGTCTCACTTGCAGGAAGCAGTAACTATGCCAAGTACCAGTGTGTATCCAGAATGGCCATAAATGTGTGAGTTGAAGAATGAGCACCTCTCCAGCAAGATACTATGTGTTAGTGACAATAATAGGATAAAAACATGGAACATAATTTCTTTTTGGCTTAATTATTATAGCAATGACATCACTTCAGGATTTTCTGCTGCTAGTATTGTAATGCCTAAAATTGATCTGGAATAAAGTATAAATGATGCAGGTGAATGTTGGTGTGCAGCACCTGAATGAGCCAGTAAACTGAGTGGGGATCAGGAAGCCAATTCTTTGAAACAGCTGCTCAAGTGGTATGTCATTGCACATTGTGAGCTTCGCAAACACCTACCAGACAAGTGTCTTCCTGAATGTTGCAAGCTTAAAAATATATTTCAGATCAATATTGGGCATTATATAATGGTATTTTGTTACATTATTTTGATTAAACAGTTCAATTTTTTGACACACAAGCACAAAAGTGTGTATGTGGTGAGGGAGGTAAGAGGGTTGGTTGGAAGATAAGTATGTGTATGTGGCAAATGGATGCCATAACTATGGGGAGTTGGGCATCTTTTTCAAGATGGCTCATTTTATAAAGACAACATGCAAGTTTACATAATTTGCAAATACAAAATATATCACTTCCAGCTAGCAGTCCCCATTCCTGAGAAGAAACACATGTGAATGACAATGCTTATAAGCTGAACTCTTGAAGTAATTGTGCAGTGGATATTAATGTATTTGAGTGTGTGTGTGTGTGTGTGTGTGTGTGTGTGTGTGTATATATGCATGTGTGTCTCTGCATTCATAGCAAACACACTGCAGAATGTGGCTATCAGTAAAATTTGTATTCCAATCAACCCTCAGGCATAAATTGGAAAGGACTAATTACTTATGAACTATGAAAGGAGTGCTGCTTACAAAAGAATATGGTAACAATGAGATGTGTTATTAATATCGCAAGTTAATTATTGTTGATGTTGTTGAATTTGTGGTTAATTGTGATAAACTGAAATTCATATTTAGGAAATGTCTAGGCCTCTTGTGAACATCACTGGATGATGGATTGGAGAATACATTTGTTAATTGACAGTTCAGGATGATGCTGACTGTAGCGAGAAAGGACGCAATACGAAATATTGCACATACAAGACCTATAAGTCCATGTGAAATGGTTAAAATAGCTCAAACTTGGAGTGTATTTTTGTGGTTTAGTAATACAAGATACATACATCAGCTTTACTAAAGTATATCAAATGTTAAATCCCATCACCACAGAGATTCCCATTCATCATTTGTACATATATATATCATTTACTATTTGTCATAGGAACATTGTGTCATGTGTGAGTGGTTGAGTTCTAATAGTACATTTCAAATTATCAAAGGAGCTTCAAACTGGGGAATGGTGTTCATCTGCTAGTTGTGACATGGTACTCATAACAGAAAGATATTTTGTCAATTGTAAAATCAATTACAACAACCTGCATTGTCACAAAAACTCATGATGCAAGTCAAACATAAGTTTGATTTCATTTTCCGTTGATGCAACAGAAAAATCTTTGTTCCTAGATAATGGAAAAATTAGAGGTAATGTTGTATTGAGGATTTGTATCACACAGTTCGTCTGATATTGAATACATTTTGTTCAGAAACAGTCATGAGAGTAGTCTGGTTTATATTACATTCATAGTTTTACTCAACATGTGATATCTCTTACTACACAAAATGTGCTCATTATCTTCGCTCTAGTTCCCTGTATCCACAAACAGTAGAAGCTTTGCTCAGATTATTGAAATTAACATAACTGTTTACATATCATCTGTTAAACGAGTAGCCTATACTAAGTAATTTAGTATTTAGAATGTGACACTTTAAGTATGTTAACATGTCAGTGTAGTTTTTGAATCGGTACCCAGCTCACATTACATGCATTTTCTCATCGCACTGTAATGATTCCATATAAAGTCTGTTATCCATATTAATTATATGTAACTAGGCAATAATGTTTCAAACCAAACTTGTAGGAGTCTTAAACATGATAAAAATGATGCTATTTGATCTCATATATGATGAACAGGGGAACAATTTTCAGTGATGTCTTCATTGTTGACCCTGTGTTTGCTTAAGTTCTTTTGAATAACTGAGATGTATCAAGGTGGGTCTTCCTACAGTCCAGATATTTTGAGTTTCACATACTGATGCAATGATAAAATGGCCACATTCGTGGTCTGTGAACATATTCCAATCTGGTTGGCTAAGTCACCAGTTTCCTGCCATCTTCAAGAACTGTCAGAAACGCCCAGTTCTGCCACGCACAGTTACTGTTTTATCACAGAAGTGAGGAACCTCCTCAAATTGAACACACAGCTTGAAAAATATTACCTCATTTTATCACAATATATAATTATGCTCACATTTAGAGGTAAAATTGCATACTTTGTGTATGTTAGTGTAATAAACTAGTAAGATATGCAAGATGCATGATTGTGCCATGGCCTAGGCAGTTAAGACACCAGCCTCTCAGGCCAGTCCGTGTATGATTTATGGTTGCCAGAGTAGTACAAGGTCAGATTTTTCCCTGATTGATTTAGTTTTCTCCTGTCAGTAACATTCTATCAATGCTTCATACTCATCCCTTCATCTGTCATTGATGCTATATAATATTAACATTTGGTAGTGTCATTGAGTAATACACTTAAAAGACGTTACTTGCTTTCTTAGTGTATGGCTTATCTTTAAACTGGCAAGATCAAATATTCTACCAGCTGTTGCATGTGACTGTTAATTGGTGTACCCCCAGAATTCAAAATTTTGATGCCTGTCACTAGTAAGATACTTTGTTAATTACAAAATGGGGTGAACTCTTTAACCCACTTTATAAATATGAAGCACAGAGCTGTATAAATGTAAATATCCTGTCTAGGTTTAATATTATTCATTCATCGCATTGTGCTTGTATTCATTTGTAGTCACCAGTAACATATAATTCTACCATGTGCATATGTTGGTGTATATCAATGATTGTCCTTCTCTGAGCAGTTCATTTATACTGGCACAACATAAACACAGGCTGATTGAAAACTGCAATATAAATAAAAAATGCCTTAATTCAAAAGTAATGGAATGTAATACCCAATGATGTTAAGGCACATAATCTTTGAAATATGAAATGGATGTGTCACAGCTTTTTAAGCCAGAAAGAGACTGTATTTTCAAGTTTATAAAATTCATCATCATAGAGTTCCAATGACATGTGAGTTCAAAATGGCAAGTTTAAATTTTCACAGGATACACAGGTCTATAATTGCATTATAAATTAAAAATAAAAAGGAATTATGCAAGATTTGAGGGTCTTGCGGTGGTGTTGCTGAAGATGCTAGTTTTCTTGGATGTGTCCACTATGTTATTTTATCAGTAGTTACCGACATCTTTGAACAGTACTTCCGTCTTTGGTTTAAGCAATCCAAGAAGAATAACTTTGACTGCTGGACTGTAAATATGAAGGTATTATGGTCCTTTGAAATGCTGGTAAATCTACCAATATCCATGGCACAACATCCCGAAAGACCTGCATCTTCAATTACAAATTATGTTTGCTGTCTTGTTATGCTTCATTGCTGATGATGGCAGAAGGTTTGCTTCATGCAAACGGAGAATATACAGCAGAGTTTCTTGGGCTTTCTGAGCCCTGATTCAGATTAGGTCAATGGCTGTATATTGCAATCCCAGGAATCAAAGGTAGGTGCAAAATAAGAAAACAGGCATCAGTAAACTAATGTGATATTTTAATGATTTAATGAAATGAAGATAAACATAAATGTAATAAAACCACTAAATAATCTGTTGGTAGTTTTTACTGTAAACACACTGGAGATGAATCACCTTAAAACATAGATGCATTGACATACTTCTGCATGATCCTCAATTTATTACTATGACTCATTTTACAGCTCTTATATCTAGATTTAGTCTTCATGTTCTTGTAAAATTGAATTTTTCCATATTTTGCGAGGTACACCAAACACTTGTTTCATGCCTTTTTGCCACAATGCCCCTTCCCAATTTACACTCCCCCATTTTTGGTTTGACACCCCTTGGCTGGTTTTGTTCTGTTTTGTTAACCCCTGATTTGTGATTTTGATTTATGCCCCCATTTTCAGGAATGCAAGGACTGGGTGCATTCCTCACATTTAGACATTTTGCAACCATATGGTATCTTGGTCAAATAATGGTAATTTTTTTGTGCCAATCCAATAATTTTTTGTTGAGAGGTTAGCAACCCTGCTAGTCAATTGTCTGTATCATTTTGTATGAAACTACAGTCAAGTAGATATTGCCACCATGTCACTGCTTTTAACATGCTTGCCAAAGAACTGTGAGTTAGTAATAAGCAGATTCATGGAATTGCTTCGTGACCCATTCAGTGAAGCTTCATAACCCAACTTAGGGTTGCGACCCACACATTGAGAAACACTGGTCTACAGATTTGATACCTCACATAAAAACTAGAGCGAAGATAATAGCCTCGATTTATGAGCTAATTTCCATTGAACTGTGGTTTGTTGTCACATGTGAATGCTTTTGTAGATTTTCCTAGATATCCATAACACAGCAGGCATCCAACTCTTGTACCATGTTCATGTCATTTAATTACCATCACAAATGGTTTCTATTGACTTCTCAAGTTGCAGTTTTAAAGTCAGTACCATTATGTCAGTATTATAATAATTGTACCCTGAAATGTTATTGGCCTAAAATGTATCAAGAAACTTCCTCCAAACTATCGGTGTGTTGTTTAAGTCAATGTAACCTGATACTTTCAGATGAGTACATAAAACACTATATTTCAGTATATTACATATGGTAAGGGACATTTAATTGTGTATCCCTACTACAATGACTACTGTGTAGTAGCAATAGCAGTAGTAGTGATGGTAGTACTAACACCACCACCACAGTTCCAAACAAGCTTATTCGTTGTGATGGCCACAGAATATGGGTTAGTTTTATAGAAGGGGCAAAGATTTTTCTCTTTTCCACAATGTTCAAACTCACCCTGGGACCTTCCCAGCCTCCTATCCAATGGGTACCAAGTCACTTTCCCCAGCCATAATGTAACTTGGGCATGAAGTTGATCACTCATCTTCATCCAGTGTCAAGGTCAAGAATGTATGGCGCTATATCATCACTCCTTCATGCCTACATGGCATGATGTGATGCACAGGGAATTTACTTTTACATAGATTTTATTCTAACAGAAAAATATATCTAAGTATTTGGAGCTATTTCCTAACACATTGTGTTGAAAAATGGTTTGGTGGCCTATGTCAAGAAATACTCTACAAAAATGAGAAAATCACGAAATAAAGTGGTGTGATAGGAAATGGTTTAAATATGCAAACATTATTTTATCTCCTGGGTAGCCACTTCTTTATTCCAGTCTGACTCAAGACAGGGAAGTTTTCAGTTACTACAGAATCTGACTCCCAAGATCATAATCAAGGATAAAAAATGGGCTAAGTGTGAGATAAATATTATGTTGATCAGAAAGCATACCTTCTGTATTTGTACCCATAGTACCCAGAGGAGTAATCTCCAAAATTCATTGAGTTTTTACACCGTGTGGTAAAAGTCTTGCTCTTCTGACACTGATGTCCGTCTGAGTAAAGTTGGACCTTGTGCGAATGTCCAGCTACTACCCTTGAAAAGGGCCATTCTTGGAACTCATCCAATCCCTCTCTCCTTTCCATAGCTCTGATTGGTCAGAATTACCTCAAAACTTCGTATATAACCTATACATTCCTTCCTCTTTGGCAAAACAGGAAAAATGTTAGCATAAACAGTTATAGTTATGAGGTTCATGTGACACAGTCACAGGTATGGCAGGACTTCATGCAGTTTCTGCCCTTACTAGCTCCCTGGTTGTTTGTTAGGTCCAAATTACATCAACATCCACCTGTACCAGAATCAATCAACCCTGAAGATGGAAGCAGTACATTTCTTGGAAATGTTAGAGTAGACCTTGATTACAAGGTGTAAAAACCCAAAAAATGAGCACCATACAAACTTGGAAACCTATAGGGTCATTTGTTAAAAACGTTATCACCATAAGATTTTGGAACCTACAATTGGAATTTACTTTCATTAATTACATGAGTATACTGAGTCACATAAGTCGGTAGGGTAATACATTTTTAATTCAGCCATATGTACTTACAAACCTGTAACTGAAATATTTAACAAACGAGATCATTACACTGGTTGCTCTTTATGTGGCCCATGTGTCACATAATTAATGTAAATCAAGCATACAGCTCCACATTTACATTACGGTACACATGAAAGGTGTGCTTTATGTAGATTTCACCCCATACAGTTATGACCCATTTGTCCATGTCTAACCAACAGTGTTATAGCATACCCTGTATCCTCACAATTCAGTACAATGTAGTGCAACAGACTGCTCTCACACATGTGGCAAGCAGCCCCACATCCCACTTTCTTTTATTTGACCTTGACTACCCTACCACAATTCCAACATACCTCAACTTTCAGAAGAATAAATACAAATTTTCAAAGTCATAACTTGGATTTTTCAGTTTACATTCTGAGTATAATTATACCTCACTTTATATGTTATGAATGTGGACTGTACAAACGAAATATATTATTTAAGCATTTTAAATTTCTGAATATTTGTAGTTACTATCAAATAAGGACACAGATGCCTTGTACATAATATATGTGAAGCTTTAAAATAAACTAAACTGAATCATCCTATTACAATTATTGTCTTATTTCTTTTGACACTCTCTCTGCGTGACATGCACTGTTCTGTTAGTGTGTTGCAATGTTCCTGGTTCACCAGATATTGGATAGTAACTTTTAAATGCCAGCCAGTTGTACAGAATATAAATACTGTTTGTGTTCTGGCTGATTTTGAAAAATCTGCATAACAAGAATGCCTGCCAATTCAACAGAGTTCTAGGATGTAACCTATAAGGTCACACAAACACACATCCATAAGTACAGATCTTAGAGAATAGATGATACTGGAGTGGGGCAAAGAGCACCCCTACATAAATATTCATGTCACATGAGTTTTAATTCATAAGGGAACAATCTACCTTCCCTCATTACCTACTTAGATGTGCAAAACCTTCATTAGTCATCCGATGGCATAAGATGATGGAGAAATAGCAGGTCTCTGGAATGTTTATTCAGAACTCAGCTTTTATGTGGCTAATTACCAAACACAGCCACAGAAGCTTCAAATCTTGGTTACCAAGATGGTCATCCATCCATGTTTCAAGAAAAGCATCATTGAATGGATTTTGAAGAATATTTAAATATGATTATCATGACAATGGAGGTCACAGTGTGCACCACAATTTAACTCTAGATTGTATGCTGAAATGTCAACCATTCAGTTTCCATGGGACATATTATTTAATCTACAATAAGTGGGTCCCTGTAACCACGGCATGGTGCATCCTCAGGCTGCGGATGAAGGAACTGCCTCCAATATGGTGGGTAGATGTGAATATATTGAATAAGCAGTTGCAGACAGCCATTAAAGCATGATTATCCAGCTTGGGGGTTGGGTGAGGTGCTAACAATCCTCACCGTAAAAAATTGCCATTTTACAGAAGTTTGCAATTGCTTTAGTCTTGGACTGATGTTTTGGTACAACCTCAGAGATGGAAAAGGGACATTGGGTTCTTCAGGAAGTGGGATAGAGGGAGGGGGGCATGAACTGGATTGATCTGGCTCAGGATAGAGACAGGTGGTGGGCTGTTGTGAATGTAGTAATGAACCTTCAGGTTCTGTAAAATGTGGATTTCTTGACTAGCCAAGAAACTATCAGCTTCTCAAGAAGGACCCTGCTCCATGGAGTTAGTTCATATTATTTCCTAAGATGTAAATAATAAAACAGATTGTTGTCAGGGGATATGTGATGGTAAAAAGGAGTAAGAAAAAAAAAAAAAAAGACAAAACTTACACCCGACAGCTTCCACACTTCAAATGGTGCATATGAAATGTTTAAGAAATGCCAAGGGTTAGAGAGACAAAGAAAAACAATGACTACTGCCAGTGCTTTCACTTCTGAGATTTGTGAACATGCCAAGTGTCTTTTCATATCAAAAGGAGAAACACAAGTAGAAGATCTGAAGTATCATACAGCATTGAAATTCAAACTGCATTCTGCTGGGTGCTGACTGGTAGGTGGGTACCAGTGTTTTGCAGGAACATACTAGCTTCACCTTCGCATCAGAAGGCAGCCACAGTACAACACATTGTCTTTACCTGTGAATGATATGGTATGTCACTTGTGGAAGTGAAAGAACTTGCTGCATCCTTCTTCACATTAGGCTACCCTGAAGATGGTGGTAGCTCATTCTGAAATATTGGTACCTAATATGTGTGACACCAAGTTACTGAAGACAATACCATCTGACACTCACTGCCATGAGAGTTTCTGACCTCTCACATTGTTCCTATGTCTAAGTGTATTACCTATAAGGTAAAGGTAAAGGTATGAGAAACTTTGGGAGTATAATCAGAGTGTACAATGTTTATTTATTGATTTTCAAAAGGCACATGACTCTCTACATAGAGATACACTATGGGAATGTATGAAAGAATTTAAAATTCCTACTAAATTAATAAATATGTGTAAAACGTGTACAAAAGACGAGAAGTGCGGTTAGAATAGAAGAAACATTGTCATCTTTTTTTGAAAATAAAACAGGCTTGAAACAGGGTGACCCTTTATCACCAATATTATTTAATTTAGTATTACAAAAAGTAATACAAAGTATAAAAATGGTTCCTAGTGGTATAAAGATTGGTAAAAAAAACAATTGAATGTATTAGCATATACAGATGACTTTGCATTAATTGGAAAAAATGAAATAGAAATAAGGAAACTTTTGTAGAATTGGAAAACACTGCCAGAAATTTCGGACTATAGATAAACCAGGAAAAGACAAAACATATGACAGTGGAAAGGAAAAACAGTTTAAAGAAATATAAAATAGGACATTTGAAAATAAAAATTACAAATTTGAAAGAGCGGAGAATTTTAAATATTTAGGAGTTATACTTAATGAAGATAACAATAACCAAATAGACTTGCAAGAAAGAATAAAAAATGCTAACAAAACATATTTTATGCTACAAAAAATTTTAAAAATAAAAGCATATCAAAGAAATTACAATTAAGACTAAAGAACACAATAACAGACAATATGTTAACATATGCATCAGAAACTGGGACAGTAACAAAGAGAGACAGAAAGCAATTGACCATTTTTGACAGGAAAGTGTATAGAAGAGTTTTAGGCCCAGTATATGATAATGATAAAGAAAATTGGAGGATATTAACCAATAAATAAATTTATGCAAGAGTTAAAAAACCTACTATAATAGAGACAATAAGGTTAAATAGATTGTCGCTTTGGGCATGTACAAAGAATGGAATAAAACAGAATGCCCAAAAGGGTATTATATATGAATTTGGGAACAAGATTGAGAAGTAAACCAAGAAACAGATGGAAAAATGAGGTGAGAGAGGATGAAATAATAGTTGGCGGAGAAGGGTGGCAGGAAAAAGTACGTAAGAGAGAGGAGTGGAAGAAGCTCCTGAGAACAGCAAGGAATCATCGCATTCTGCACATCCCAATGAAATGAATGAAGGAACGAATGAAAGATACAGCAATCCCATTACAGGCCTGGTCAGGCCCAGAGGGTTCCAGGAGGTTTAGGCTTCCAGATTTCAAGACAATCGGAACAAGAAAGTGGTAAGGTTGTCAGCCCTACGCACCGGCCGCATTTACCCCCCCCCCAGGAAATATTCCTGGTCCTCATTTCTGTTAAGAGGCCAAGTCAACCCCAGGGCCATAGAGCGACTGGAAGGATTATGTCAATGAAAAATTCCAATGACACTATTGGGAATCAAACTTGCAACCTTTTGACTTGTATCACAGTGCCTCAACCAACTGCGCCACTGCGTTCCCCCCCCAAGTAGATTACTTACAACACAGTACAAGTGCTGAGCAGAATCCTGACACCATGTTCATGTCACCAGTGTCAATAAGAGAGAAATATTTGTGTGAAGTTGTATTACTCTTGTATCTTTTGTGTTTGGGTTGTAACTGTACAGATAGAGATTGATAAAGAGCCAACAATCAAAGTGGAATGCATAAAAGAAAGAGTTGAAGAAAAGGGGGGCATTCCTCCCCAGCAGCAATGCCTAATATATTCTGGACAACAAATGTGAGTACCTGCTTTTATGTGCAGGTTTGTATACTTATACGAGTGTTATGCTATGCTGTTCACAGTGGAACTTAAATTGTGTATTTAACATGAGAAATCAGGGTACAATGCCCAGCAGCCACTGAGACTCTGACCAGCCTTCTCTCCTGTGGGCAGTGGGTAATATTCTGCCACACAGATCAGGTGACGCATTAAGCTATCCACTTTGCTGCACTTAGTGGTGAGGTTAAGAATGCCTTGTGTCTCCTATACAACTTAATGACTTGGTGCTTAGTTAAGCATAAATACTTCTACTGCCCCACCTCCTCCCCTCAAGCACTACACTATACTACACACCTGAGCTTCCAACACAAGTCTTCCTCCATTCCTATCAGTCCCTAGTTTGCTGGACACCTGTTTTTTGTTCCCATTATATTAAAGTTCTCTTTGATCTCCTCTCTCTATCTTTAGCACAATATTCCACTTTATCTTATGCTTTCCACTGTACCTGCTGCAATTTGTTTTGACATGTCTTGCTTTTACATTCTTTGAACTGACCATACCATCTTAAATGGAGGGATTTTATAAATTTTACAATATCTTGCCCTTGTAATGTGTCCTTTATCTTCTTGTTTGTTCTTATTCTCCTTCTTTTACAGGTTCATGTATTTTCCTTACAATCTTCCTTTCAAATATTCTGAGTGTGCTAATTTCTTTTATGGTTATTTTCCAAGTTTGTGATCCATAGGTCAATGTGGGTCGTATTAGTAAAAAAGTGCACCCTTGTACAGGCACTGAAGCTCTGTACAGACCATATGGCCCATAGGGGAAGTAGAGGTATGGCTCTACTCTTTCTTGACCATGGCACTAGAAGGGGGCAAGGGGTCAGCGTCACTCCCTGGCCGCTCTTCACCCTGGGGAAAGAACTGGTACCCACTGGGTGGGGCCCAGGGCCGGTCTGGTGTGGAAAATCTCACCCCCATTGGGATTCGATCCCCAGACCATCCAGCCCCAAGCCAGTCACTATACCAACTGAGCTACCCGGCCCACGGGTCATATAAGAGTTTTATATAATTTTAATTTAGTACTTCAGGACTGAAGTTTGGTCCAGATAATTTCAATGTGTGCTAGGTATGCATGGTTTGCTGTCATGATTTTAGAGTGAATGTCTGTCAGCACAAGAAGTACTTTACCTTTTTTACCTGTTTAATATATTTTTTTACATTCACTTTTCTACATTCAAATTCATCCATGAAAGGGCCTGTATTCATCTGGTTCAAAAGAGTCCTGTGGGAGGTTCTGTGAACACAGCAATGAACTTTCAGGTTACATGTGAGGCAGAGAATTTATTAGTATGCTAAGCAAGTACAAGATTCTTAAAATGTACTGCACTCCATGCAGTTTATTACTGATGTAGTTAATTACATATATTTATTTCTTGTGCAAATTATACAAAAGCATTTTCATCTTGCATGTCTTGGTTAAGTTTCCATTCCTTACGACCCTTGCCCAACTTTTTAAACCTGATAATCTTATTGATTGTATTACTTCCATTGGAATGAAAGGATAAAATTATGTCAGTAATTCAAATTGTGCCATAATATAATTGTTGGGTCAGTGCATTAATATGTAATACAGCTATTTTTATGTTAAGATATACACATTACTCCTTTATCTTACAAAACATTCAGCATAGGTCTATATGGAGATTATGGGTGTTAAATCCAGTGAACTGAACCCCTCAGTCATGTAACTGTTCTGTTCACACAGGTGTTGGAGGTGGTAACTTACAGTGTTGACTGTCATAGTGGGCCGGTTGACATAGAATAGGGTTAGAGGGCCAATAGTAGACAGAGATATGCTGCCGATCCCACCATCCATGGCAGTAATTTTCCATGATCACAGACAGACATGTGTAAGTAAGATTATGTCTGAAAAGGAACAGAAGGATGACATGCTTGCAGATTCCTGTGGCATTTTAATAAGATGGAAGAACTGCTTTGGTAAACAGCATTCATGCAACTGGTCAATACATGTTGCCAAACATTTAGCCCCAGAATTAAGCTATTAAAGTTGTAACTGCAGTTGAGAGATTGAAGCATTGTGAATCCCAGCAATTTATTTTATGGTGCACTGAGGTATGACACCATGTTAGCATAACCCTTGGATTACTGACTGGGTACAAAATTTATCTGGGCTTGGCCTTTTCCTAAACATTTCTTGGTGGTACAGAGTAACGGGCTTACCAGTTCTTTTATTTGTTCTTTGAAGTTGCCATAACACAAAATTACCTTTATGCAGCGAGTATATTGTTTTACTATGCTGTATTTTTTCAAATCCAACAGGGCCATGTTAGTTCTACCTGTCCAACAGCCAAGGACAGAAATAAAGTGCTCAGAATGGGTAAGGACCACTGTATCAAGATAATTTAAGTAACACAACTATAGCAAGTATGATGGTGGTCCCGTAAGATGATAATATTTAATACCACTGTGTTACAATTGCCAACAGTATTCAGTACAGTAACAAACTGTATAGGATTGTAGCCTAGAAACAACAGGCTATACCATATAGCCTAGGTTTGTGTAAGTACATTGTGACATTCACTCAATGATGAAATCGCCCAATGACACAGTCTCCGAATGTATCTCCATCGTTAAGGGACACATATGTGTACTAAAATTATAATGGAAAATCCTTGAAAAAATTTTCATTTGACTCGTGATTCACCAGGCACACAGAAGAGACATTTTCTGTCACCTATCATATACAAAACACACCCACCGAGCCAAGCCGGCTACAAGTAACTCCGTCGCAGCTGTTTGTGGCACCACAAGTCCTTGTTTCCAGGAGTCAATTGAAGTTTCACCAACCTCTGTCCAGATGCAAATCATGTACCAACTGCTGCTGATATTCTTGGCCGGTCACACAGCATATATGACAAGATCAGAAACTTACTAAATGGCATATGCAGAACGTGCCTAGCTTTGTTTGAACAGCTTATTAGTGCAGCATGCTGTACTGAGTTTTGCCGTTAATATATCTGTATGAGTGTTCCATACCAATGCATTATCTAAGATTAAGGCTATAAATCTTGTGCAAGATGTGTTGGTGATACTTTCGGTTTCATGGTTGATAATAATAACAACGGTTACATGCGTTTTTTGTTTTAAATTGAATAAAATTGGTTTTATCAAAATTTAATGATAGTATGTTTGAAACAAACCACTTAATTAAATATTCAAATTCTGTCTTAATATTACTCTGGAAGTCAGTAATACTTGCGATTCTTATAATCACACCTGTGTTATCTGCAACAAGAATTGGTACAGAAATATTATTTAAAATTGTAAGTAAATCATATATATATATATGAAATAGCTGAGGTCCCAAAATGGATCTCTGTACCACCCCACGTGAGCTCCTCTCCCATTCAGAAAACACTGTGCTGGAATTTATATTGGAACCAATTTGTACATTCTGATAACTATATTCTAAACATGATATAATCCAAATTATATAAACTACCCGTTATAAAGCAGAATTCAGTTTTTCTAAAAAGACTGTGACTGACACAATCAAATGCCGTTTGTAAATCACAAAAAATACCTCCTAGTATTTTTTAAGCACTTAGTATTTCTTTAAGTAATTTATATGTAGCATTTTCTGTACTAGAATTTTCTATCCAAAACGCTCATTAACTAATATATTATCATCTTTGAGATTCTTATATAATCTCATATACATATATTACTTTTTCAAGTACTTTAGAAAAACAGGTAAGTAAAGATATAGGTCTATAATTAGAAATATTATTTTTGTCTCCATTTATAATTGAGCATCATGGTCAGAGATTCCATTCAAAACAGATTTTATATAAAATTTCTTACGCCTGGAGTAATCAATAAAAATATTATCAATGGTGGAACTTAAGGTGTTTTTAGTTCAAGTTGGAAAACTAACTGTATCAGAGAGGTTGTAAGAGAGTAGGAATTAATATAATTGCTGTTTCTTATAATTATCCATAAGGTAATTTGTACTGAAGTCCCCACCCACATGGTGGATTGTGTTGCGATGCCTAACTCACGCTCTGAGCAACGTAATCACAATCAGAATGTTCATATTGTTCATAAATGCTTCAATTGTGTTGATTTGGAAAGCCAACTAAAAGAAACTCTTATGGAATTAAGTTCATCGCAACTGATAAAGGTAAAGGATTTTGTCTGTAACTTTGGGGTAAATTCACCACGAATGTAACAAAATAAGTTCAGGGGATTAATATACCAAATTATTGTGTTTTTTAATCTAGAATATATACCTTTATATAACCAGATAGAGCAATTATTAGTGCCTAACGCACTTGTAGTATTATTAACAATACATTTCCTTACCTATTTTTCCAAAATTTTTGAAAAATTATACACAAAAGACTAAACAATCATATAAATATCAATAATATATTAGTAAAGGAACAATTTAGCTTTGGAACTAATTCATCTAGTGAAATAGCTGCTTATATTATGATAAATAATATACTTTCATCACTAAATAATAAATTATCAGTTGGTGGTCTGTTTTGTGACTTGCAAAAAGCATTCCACTCTTCAAACCATGAAATACTGTTGCCAAAAATGAGATTTTATGCCATTTCGGGTGTAGCCAACAAACTGATTAAATCGTACTTACAAGATAGGTATCAAAGAGTATTAATAAATATTTGAGAACTCAAATATTTTTCTGAATGGGAGCAAGTGCAACATGGAATTCCTCAAGGTTCGTAATTGTTCTTTTATATATTAACAACTTTCCTAAAATTATATCAGACAAATATAATCCTGTTTCCTCGCTGATGGCATTATTATTATTAGCATTACTATTATTATTAGAAATTCTAATTAATTTAGGAATAATATTAATGAAGTCTTTCGGGAAATAAATGAATGGTTTCAGAGTAATCTGTTGTCATTAAATTATGATAAAAGCATTTTTTTTTTTGCAATTTGTAACTAAAAGGAATCAACTCATCGATATCCAAATATTTTGAGGAAACAAATACATTACTAATATCCACAGTACCAGACTTTTAGGACTGACTACTGATACTTCCTTGTCTTGGAATTACTTTAAGGAATTAAAATCTAAATTAAACAAAGCATGTTACACTATCAGATCAATCAAACCGTTCCTGTGTTTAGGAGTAATAGGAATCATTTATTTTTCTTATGTTCATTCAACTCTCTCATATGGTAAAACATTTTGGGGGAATTCATCTTACAGTAAAAGTATTTTCAAAATTCAGAAAAGGATACTTCGTGTTATTACGAGTTATGGCAGGAGGGACTCCTGCTGTGAGTTATTTAGACACCTAAATATTTTACCACTACAATCTCAACATATATTCTCTTTACGTTAATTTATTATACAGAACAGGGATCAATTTCTATCCAATTTGAAGATACAAGATGTCAATACAGATACAATTCTAATTTACATTTACCTTCAGCATATATAAAGGTGTTTTATAACCACTTGCTGTCAATTATCAAGGACTTATCACATGACAGGAAATGTCTTCAAACAGCTTTAGAGAGACATCCCTTGGAGAATTCCTTCTATAGCTTGGAGGAATATTTCAAAAAAACATGTCATGATCTAGTTTCTTTTCAACATCAATCATTCTGCAGATGCACCACTGTTACATATATGTATATTTCATTTACTCAGCATTGGCCTCATGTGAAAATACCTTTCTTTCTTTTAATATGCGTGACATGAGGAATAAGATGCCACCTGCAGTCATGCTTATGTCCTCATTTTCTTCTACATTTTCCTTTAAGTGCCACATGATGTATTTACTTAACTGCCACTGTCTGCAGAATGTGAACAGGAAACAATAATACTCAAACATCTAGAAAATTTTATTAAAATATAACAGTACAGGACGCACACCAGCAAAGGAGCACAGGCACAACCTACACAGCCACACACATGCAGCTGCAGTACCATATATATTAAGCATACAAGCATTAGCAACTTCAAAATAAGGCAAAACAAAACTCCCTGAAGATGGTCTTGGCAGACTGATACATCTAGGAGTTGTAGGAAGTATTTTAACCAAGTGACGGTGTTTTAATGTGTAAATAAGACTTTAGTATCACATACTGGTGCAATTAGTTGGTTATATTTAAATAAAATTCAATTATTGCAGATAAAAACATGAAAATAATCTAGAAAATGTTTGTTTTGTTGGATTAGTGTGGACAGTAATGCCACTTTTGTTTCTGTTTAATCAAAACACACTGCCCCCTATACAGTAAGGGGGTTACAAAAATTGCATTCTACTAAATTGTAGGATGCATTATTGTAAATAGGGTGTTAGCAACAATGTTCTCACTATACGATCATTGAACATTTTGCTCACCTAGACAAGGACTAACTTCTGTGATTCAAAGTACTGTATTATGATTTCACTACCAACCTTCATCTGCAAGCACTAAAATTAAAACCTAAAATCAATACTGAAATAAACAGAACATGGTCTTCATATTGTACACTGTGATTGTACATTATTATTTCAGCCTTTCTTTAAAGAACCATAACACTTGGGTTACTGTATGGACTTTTTACAAACAAAAGAGTCAATAAATGGAAAGCTCTAGACACAGTGCCATCTGTTGGCAGAGACACAAACAAGAAACCCATTTTTCAAATAATTTACAAATTTAGACTAAAAATGCTTGTCATATTTTACAGTCATGGTGCAAATAATTATATAACCCTTTCTTTGGAGACTTAAGACATTCAGTGCCCTCCAGTGACTTGATACACAAAAAAATCTAACAAAAATAAAAAACACATCTTGCTGTATCCAGTTACTGTGGACTGGATCCAGTGCCTGTCTTTGTGAACAAGATAAAGAACTTCATGTTTGCATAAATGACCACAAATTTCTTGACCAGCAGAGTAACAATCAGCTTCTCTTTAAGGTGCTTCCTCCAAAGAGTAAACTTACATTAGCTGGGTTTAAAGTATGTTCTTTTACCTGGGAGCAGTATCATTTGGCCAAAAGGAAAATAAGCACATATACTATGCAAGGCAGAATCAATTGTTTACCTATAAGAATAAAGCAACTCTCAGGGGATGTGAATAAATTCAAACTGGCATTGAAAAAGTTTCTTTTAGCTGGATCCTTCTATTCTATAGAAGAATTTCTAGAATGGACTACCCTAAGGGACCAAAATGCCTTGAAC
>Ga0136643_10003895_pt1 | contig 20327 bp, 12 predicted proteins | sample TergutLab28metaG_FD_96883 | JGI IMG/M metagenome (GOLD analysis project Ga0136643, IMG submission 96883) | Labiotermes labralis P1 segment gut microbial communities from Petit-Saut dam, French Guiana - Lab288 P1 (version 3) (version 3) | ecosystem: Host-associated > Arthropoda: Insects >...
ATTGCCCAATTTTACAAAATTTTGAAAAAAAATTGAAAAATTTGGGGGAAGGGGGGGGGGGGGGGGTTGGGAGAGGAGGATTGTAAGGTCAATGTGAAGAGTAGTCATGAGGACACTCAAATGACAACATTACTATCAGATGGAACAATTAAATGCTTGGGCCACAAAATAGCAGCAATGTAATTTTGTCCATCTGCGTTTAAAATTGTTTTTCGTTATTTAATACTGCTGTATCAACTGTAGATGCTTTCTGTGCTGCATGTATGTGGATGGATAAGTACAATCAAGAAACAAGTACAGATACAATGGCTGGAAATCCAGCCAAGACATAAAATGTCAGTACTTTCAGATTACAGCTGAGGCGCTGAGTTGCATGATCGGTTAATTTGCTGTTTGTTGATTAATGTGAATACAGTAGGGTCTCGTTTTACAACGGGGTTACGTTCTCAAATATTTGGTTGTAAATCGAATCGTCATAAAATGAGTACTATTTAAATGGTTTAAATTGAGATGGGTTCATGGGCCAAACAAATTAGTCAAATAATTTTACAATTTACAACATTTCTTTACATTATGACATGCAATTTTAATTTAATGAATTACGTATATAAAAAATAACACAGATAATTGAAAAAAATATAAATGAAATCACTTTTAATTTTGCTGAAGAAGGCCCAGGCCATGGTTCAGAAGACATCAAGAAAGAATGTAATGCCAACTGTTTTGACTTTTTTTATTTTCTGTCTCTTTGATGGACGTCATGGGTGTAAAAATCACAATCAACTTAAAAGAACTGCACTAAAATAGAAAAAGAAGAAACACATGCACACTGGAAAAGAGCTAGAAGCGCATTAAGTACAGAAAGGATGCTTGAGTTGCGACAGCGATGCACCACAAGTCAGGACAGCTCAGTCTGACTAGACAAGGGTTGTAAATGTGAATCGCCGTAAAACGAACCATCGCAAAATGAGACCCTACTGTATCTGAAAACGAATTTTAATATGAAATGGGTAATATTCAGATGACAGTCCACACATTTAGACCCTTCTGTCCTCCTCTGGTCGTGGTGTCATACAATTTACACAAAGAAATAATTTATTACACACGCAATTTCCTGAGAATCTTTCAACTTACCTTAACGTGCTATCTGCCATGGAAATGCGACAAAACATCTGCTAAAGAAACAAAAGTATAGCAGGAAGCTTAGATTCGTCTTTTCAGCAGTTTCTTCCCATTTATACTGAGACTAATTGTAATTAATGTATAACAATGCTGCTTGTTACTGTGTGGAGACACCAAAGTATAAATTAACTTCCCTCCTGTATGTTTGTAGTTGAGCTGGCGACAATTCTTACGTGGAGCTTCGAATTCCACAGCAAGACTGTGTGTCATGTTGGCACCATGTGTAGGCAGGCATGATTCACCCATTCAGTATGGGCCATATTCTAGCTTGTCTCTTTAACATGCAACTGTTCTGTGCTTGCTGTACGACTGCGAAGGCTCATCAAGTATGATCCGCCGCCACTCTCATGCTGCCAATGTAAGCAAAGTATCACGTTATTAAATATTATCACAAAGGATGTAGTTTGGTTGGAAGACAAAAGGACAGTTTCAATTTCTGAACTATCGACCATTCCACTGCTTGTAACATTCACATATTCCTCACACAGTTACAAAAATCATAGTATCCTTATCTTCCATGATCAAAAGATATTCTTTTATTTTGGTATGGCAATGAAAGGAATGTAAAATGGCAACGCAACCCCACTGCGGACCTGGACAGGCCCTGAGGGTTCCAGTAGGTTGAAGCTCCCAGATTTCAAGACATTTGGCACATGAGGGTGGTAATGTTGTCAGCCCTATGCACTGGCCACCTCTACCCCACAAGAAATATTCCTGGTACTCGTTCCTGCTAGGGGCTGAGTCAACCCCAGGGCCACAGTGCGGCCAAAAGGATTATGTCAATGAAAAATTCCAATGATAACATCGGGAATCGAACCCGCGACCTTCCAGTTTGTAGCGCAGTGCCTCAACCAACTGCGCCACCGCATGTTGAAACGAATGCAGCTGTGCCAAATCCTCATATAGGCAAGAGATTTTTCTCGCCTGCAAATTGTCCAGAATGGCTCTGTGACCCACCCTGCCTCCTATGCAGTGGGTACCAGTGTTACTGATGAGTGCTAAAAAAAAAGCTGAGGTTGAAAACTTACCTCCATCTAGTGACAAGGTTATAGTGAATGGCACTATACCTCTTTTCTCTCTCTACACCTTCATGGTGTGGACAGGGGTAACTTCACCTTTTCATTTTTTACCCTATCTAGGTACAGGCAGGAGGCAATTACATGCATAGATATTACAATGTTCACCCTTAGGTTCAAACTATCATTAAAAAAAAAAACTAAAGTCAGAAATGGAAGGCTGAACAGAGCTGTCTGTATCAAATATATATAATAACATGGCCAGTAATTTTTGTGCCTATATAATAGGCATGAAAGCAACATATATGTTTATATCAGAACAATGAACTGATTTAAACTCACCTTTTCCAAGTTTTGACTACTAAGAACGGACAGTGAACTTGCGCGCTTCATGCTGAAATGATAAGAAAAGAAACTGACAACCAATAATAGGAAGTTGTAATCAAATTATGTTTTACTGCGTAAAAATGAAGCCATGAAGATGGTCATCATCATCATCATCATCATCATCATCATCATCATGCCATCCACACCAATGCCGACTGGTTTCATGGAAAAAGAAAAAAGGGGCACATAAACCTAAAATGTAAAAAATTATTAGTACAGTACAATAATGCTGCCAATGGGTATGGAGACCTGGTTTATCTTGGCTCCCAAGTCGTGATAAGAGATGTCCTTCTTACCCACTGGTTCTTTCCTCTTCCGTGTTCTGATTTCACAGTTTTCTTACCTTTGGATTAAATGAATGCTGTTTACATAATTTATACTATGCAAATATGTAAAAAAAAAACAAATACATAATAAATAATCATATGGATGCAAGCGCGCACACGCATGCACACACACACACACACAAACAAACTCACATTTTGCAAGCACACTGTTTAAAATGTAAGTAAATTTTATGTAACAGTCCAATGTGGCTGCAACTTACCAATATAATATTATGGAATTTGTTAACACAAAATATAGCTAAAATAAAATAAGTATGTGTACTAACAGGACAGTTTTCAAGGACCTAGGGGCCATTCTCTGTACAAAAAAATGTTCAGCACAGCCAACAGAGACATGAAACACTGCTGTCCATGTGTCAGCAGAAGTAAAGATTGCTTACTGAATCATTCCTTAACTTTTCACAACTAATGTATAGGAAAACTACTGTACTGTGCTGTAAAACTGTCACTTCTGCAATCCAACTAAGCGATACTGTGACAAGTTTGGTTACTTCATTGTATTCAGAGAACTGTTTGAAGTTTGTTAAATTCACAGGGTCCCTGAGTCTTCACAACTTCAGAACTGTTACTTTTTGTTTATGATAATGTATTTATTGTAAATGAAGGTCGGAATCGTTTCTTTAAACAGAGGTTAAAATTTTAAAACTGTCTTGAATATAAATACAAGAGGTTATACAAAATTCCATTCAGACTGCCAGCTCATAAGGATGTGGGAAAGTCTCAAGAAAACTTATCATATTATTCCTGCATGAAATTCAAAGTTCTCACAGCACAGACAATTATATTATGGCACAAATTTACTGACATTAAGAGGAACTTGCTGTAACCATTTTAAGATGAAGGCACTATGATCCTTTGAAACATGAGGAAGAACTCTTTTGACAAAAAAGCATCACAATCTAGAAGACAATCTTCCAAATTTGATGTTCATATGACCGTGCATCCTTAATATGAAATGATGTGTGAGACCAACTAGATGTAACAATTATGATTTATCAATAATCCATTAGCTCAACATGTTTTGGGCATCATTATGCCCATCTTCAGGAGCGCTAGACTGTGTTACCGCATATGGTTTTCAGCACTTGATGTGCTGGCTGGTGTCTTGGGGAGCCGGGAAGCAGGCTGTGTGCACTGTGTAGAGGATGTGATTCAGCACATCCTCTACACAGTGCACATGGCCTGCTTCCTGGCTCCCCAAGACACCAGCCAGCACATCAAGTGCTCAAAACCGTATGCGGTAACATACGGTCTAGTGCTCCTGAAGATCCCCGAAACATGTTGAGCTAATGGATTATTAATAAATCATAACTGTTGCATCTAGTTGGTCTCACATATCATTTCAAGAATCTCCCACTAAGCTATACTTGTTCTTATTTCTGATTTACCACTGAGCATGGATCAAGGACACACATTTCTGGCAACATGGTCTCATTGCGGTAACCTTAACCCTGTGGTCACTTCAATACAGTTGCCAAGCCACATGTGTGATAATAAATTATGATGCAATGAGGTAATACTACCCATTTCTCTATTCTTTGTGTTCAGGAGTTAGAGGGAATGACCTGTCAAGTCATATTTATAAAGAAATTATGTATCCTGCACTTGCAATGGTCATGGAGTAAACTATACAGTACTCACAACAGACATTGTCCATCAAACTACACAAAAATTAAATTCATGAATCATAGGAATATTGTTGAGTATAACAGTCAATGTCAAGGTTCAGGGCTTGTCTAGATTCTGAAAGGAAACAATAAAAGAATACAATTCATGAGGCTGTGCAGAACTACAGTAGTTGATGTCATGTGGAAATGTACAGAACACAGCTTCAAAATCTGTGATTCATTTGTTGCACAGTCTGCCTTGTGACAGGTTCATAGCCTCTTAATGTGTCACAGACGGCTGTTCCTATGTAACGTGGTGAAATAATCTTTGGGCAGTATTTATTTCTTATTGTGATAACTGTGTTTATAGGCTGCTACAAGCTGGTGCCTTCAAAGTAATTCCTTTGACACTTGATGCACAAAGTTGGGTGATCTTGACTCGTTTTAAAGCATCTGCACAAGTCCTGTGTTTTGAACTCTGTAAATGCAGCCTGCAGCTGCTCCTTGAAATCATGATACAACATGTAATACCCCACTCCCCTGTGTCAATTTCAGATCCATCATATCACCTTGTGAAACGTGTAGAGTTCTTCCTGCTGATTGTAACAAACACTGACATGATGCAACCTTTCCTCACCAATCAGCAGACACACAAATTTTTTCATTAATCTGCTGCATGTTCAGATCATGTCAAACTGCTCTGGCATAATCCAAATGGGATTCCCACCCATTAGCCTAGTTATAGATACTGATGTGCCTGTTTTCATAAAAAGTTTCTTCAATTGCATCACATTTTAATGCGTTTTGTTCGTGGTTGAGGTAAGGAACACTGTCATTAATTTATGTGGCTCCACTTCAAGATGTTAAAAAGCCACAAAACGTTTCTTCCCCTTAAGTGGGTTCTAACACTCACCTGTTTCTGAAGTAGTTTTACCTACTCTGAAGCAGAACCTTACACACACGTACTGTTCTGTTACGTCTGTAATGTTCTAATATAACATAATCTCATAAGGCATAGCAAACTGCCTCAATTGGGAAGATACTACATCTAAGTGACAGATGTAAGAAGTCTGATATGACAGGCAACAGACAGCAGACTCTATAGTATCATTACTAGGCCAAGGAGTTATGTTCTCACTGCAGCAATCATACCTTGACAAAAACATTTTGTTCACAAACTCAAAAATGATCTGTATTGCCATCCTTCTGTTACAGTGTGAAATCTGGCATACTGAGATTTTTTTTGGGTTACATTCCATATCATGGAGACATTTCTTTGCGTGCACAGGTTGAGAGAGGACTGCAGTCCTCTCTCAACCTGTGCACCAGATGGCCACCTACAGGTGTGATGATACCAGATGTTATATAATACAATTTTTACCTCCTGATGAAGAGCACATAGTGTTCGAAACATGGAGAGGCATATAATAAACTTGTAATAAAACAAGAATTTGTGCATTAAGTTGGTTAATTAATAAGATTCTCAAGATTAAGTATTGTCAAATAAGACACCTGACACACTGTTCTGAATACCTAGACAGCAGGGAGTGGTGGTGGTGCTGGAGGCTGACTAGGGCATGTATGTGTATTTGCATGTAGAAATAAAATGGTAGTGTAACAGTCTGTCTAATCCAACTTTGGATTTGGATTGGACAGTCCAAGAACTAAAGCAATCCCCTCCCCCAAAAAGACAGGGTGATGGGAAGCATGTCATTAATTACTAAAAATTATATAAAAATTCTCTATATATTTATTTGGAAAATAAAAAGGGCATAATAATATACAATGAAAAAGGTTGAAATTAATGTAACAATTCATCAGAATTCAAAGACGTACTTTAAAACGTTGACAGTTTAAAATTTGGGACTCTATGCCAGTCCAAAAACTTAATGTCTATAGGCTATTCATAAATCTGTCACTGGTCCCAAAATTTCAGGATATCTCGTCACTGCAGACTTTAGGGCAAAGTTTCAGAAATCTGCACTTGAATCTGAATTTTATTTTGGCATAATATCGACATACAAATGTAGCATAACATATTTTATGCTACCACAATGATTCAGAGAATTAAGTTCTGTAAATATACTGTTACTGGCAATACTCAACACTAAAGATCAGTTCCATCAAAACCATACGTTGCATAAGCCCTCATATCTCTTTGATCTGATGACTATCACTGCATTTTCAGGCGCCACCACATTTCTTCCTCTCAAATGTAACCCAGCTGTATCACTCGGTATTCTAAGGCATTAAAAGATACATTCTAGACTAGTTACAAAGACCTATGCACTTTGCATGCCCATGGAGCAAAAATCAAGTGCTTTAAATTTGAACTGTAAAGGATGCAGGCGCCGTTCCCAGTGGGCGCGCGGTCTAAGGCGTGGGTCTGTGGCTGCTCGCCTGCTGAGATTGTGGGTTCGAATCCCACCGGGGCATGAATGTCTGTCTGAGTATTGTGTGTTGTCAGGTAGACGTCTCTGCGACGAGCTGATCGCTCGTCCAGAGGAGTCCTACCGTCTGTGGTGTGTCGTTGTGTGTGATATAGAAACCTCGTGAATGAAGAGACCCATTGGGGGCTGTCACGCCAAAAACAAACAAACAAAGAATACAAGCAAATAGCTGGCACTGTAATTCCAATAATTCACAATTTCTTTCTATATCCATATGTGGCTTTTCCGTACATACCCATCACAGTGATTTATGCCAGATATCTGTGAACAAAGACACTAATATCCCTGCCTAATTTGATGGAAAATATGTTTTAATGTTAATGACTCTTCTGTGCCATATGACTATGTTCCATGGCAAAATGAAGGTAAGAATCGTAACTTCACTCAAAACTGACTAGCAATGATGCTAAGATCAAATATGCTAGTTTGAACTGAGGTATTGACGTGATGTGTTTACATGTGTTCATTATGCACAAACGGTCATCTAAATTCATTTAAATTTAATATTTGTTTAAACCATTTCATTCAACTGCATATTCCAAATGTTGTGCTGCATTTGCAAAGGCTAGAAGTAGGAAAAAAGCATCTGCTTCTGTTTTTTGGCCATGATTTGTTGTTTACTGGCATCTAATATCTTGGTTCCATGTTTGAACACAACTGTATACAAACACTAAGAAGACAACCAAGTTACAATCCATCCAACATGCCATATATTCTTCATAGGTACAGGCAGCTAAATGTCTTGACAAATCTCTCCACATTTCATGTCCAGATGTTTGCTGTAATGTTGGTTTTTAACTTAGTATCTAAGATACAATTGGGATGAATCACTTCAAGACGTAAACAATTTTATGTGCAACAGACAAATACTTGTAGGAGTTTCTATTTCTTAATGTATACCATTTACTTACAAAATATTAGAATTAGTGTGTTAGTGCCTGAAAGTGTTGTATCCGAGTCATAGCCATGGATCAAATTTTTGTTGTTGCGTGGACTCTAAATTACAGGAGACTGGAATATTCAATGAACAAAATTCACTACAAAGTAAGTGTCTTTCAAACATAAAACTGTCTAATTGTGTAAAGAAAAACAACTTGATGCACAACTTACTCTTAGTATATATTTCATCAACCTCTACATGTTTCAGGCATATTTAGGCCCAAGATCAGGAGGTACAACCGTATGTATACGGCAAGTGGTACTTATTATACTTTTTAGATGACTGTCTGTTGTCCTGGTTGGATTGGAACTGATGGACATTCATCTAAAAGGAATAATAAGTACCAGTTGTTGTATACATACTGTTGTACTTCCTGATGGTGGGCCTAGATATGCCCGAAACATGTAGAGGTTGATAAAATATACTAAGAATAAGTTGTGCATCAAGTTGGTTTTTCTTTACACGATTATATTCAGATGCACAGTCAACAAAACATAAAATAAAACTGTCTCCAGTTACATTAAGTGCACAGACTTTACTGCATACCCAGCTTCCCATTAAATGGGTACCAGGTTTTCCTTACCTGTAAAGCAGCCAGGGGACAAAGTTCACCCACCAGTCACCTCCACATAGTGCTGATAATAAAGTGCGGAATTACGCCTCTACTTCCTCTGTGCCTTCATGATGTGCACAGGTCTACTTCCTCTGTGCCTTCATGATGTGCACAGGTCTACTTCCTCTGTGCCTTCATGATGTGCACAGGTCTACCTCCTCTGTGCCTTCATGATGTGCACAGGTCTACTTCCTCTGTGCCTTCATGATGTGCACAGGGACAACTTAACTTTTTGACAGTTATGTTCAAATATGGGAATGTTACAACAGAACGTGAGGACACATCAAACCACTGGAGCGGGACTAAAGACCAGAAATACTTTTGTTACTTTGCACTTATATAACCTTGCCAGTGCAGTATACGTTAAGTTTCAAACTGACGGACAAGCGACACATACAAACTCCAGAACTGACCAGATACCAATATCTACAGTTACATCTCCACAACAAGAAAATGAACAAATTTGGACAACTAATCCACGACATAAACAAGGCCTGCAAACACAATGGGATGACATACATTAAAATATATATATATAAATATAAATTGAACTGGCACATTTTACATCTCAATCAGTGCTAGACTCTCATGTACCTGTCTACTAGAAAATATGGATGTTCAGCACTTAAGCTTCATTTCACTGTGGAAATGAAGTTCTATGTCTTGGAAAAGTCATCAGCACTAATCTGTGTCTTTCTTCAGAAGAGGCATACATGTTGTTGTCTGTGTTTCATAGATATCTGGCATGAATAACTGTAAATTAATGGAAGGCAAGGAAAAGCCACAAATGGACAAATAAAGGTAAACTATGGGTGATTGGTATTACCATGCCAGCCCAGTCCTTATGTCACCTTCAATTTTGGACTCAAAAAATTTTACACATTTGACTCGTGTTGCACAAGCACAATCTATTAATTCTGAAAGAAAATTTGTTGAAACTAAAATATTTTCAGAAAAAAAGGGGCACTAAAATTGTCATATATAATTACAAACTGACTAATAAACAACTGTTAACTCAAAATTAAACAAGCTTCAGCCAGCTAAATATCAATTAATCTCATTTAATACGCCATACAAAGCATAAATAAAGGAATGTAAAGTGTAGCCCTTTGGTATATACAACGTAAATATACATGGACAATGCGAAGAATGATGGGCCTTACCTAATGCTGCTGAACAGAAATCCTTTCACTTTTCAGGATGGACACAGCCGCAAAATACACGCTGACATAAGCAATTTTATTTTTTGATATTTTGCTGACCATGCATCTCAGTATAATCTTAGCAACTGACAAACTTAATGCATAAATTCTTGATTTTTAATAAGTTCATTATATTCCTCTACATGTTTTGAGCACTGTTGTGCTTATCATGAGGAGGTCAAATTGTATTATACAGCATCTGGTATCGTCACACTCTGTAGGTGGCCGTCCGGTGCGTACTGGATGGTCACCCACAGAGTGTGACGATACCAGATGCTGTATAATACAATTTGACCTCCTGATGATAAGCACAACAGTGCTCAAAACATGTAGAGGCATGTAACAAACTTATTAAGAAACAAAAGTTTGTGTATTAAGTTGTTCAGTTGCTAAGATTAAGAAATTTCATGTTCAGGCAAAAGTACAAATACAAGAAATTCATGTCTTAGACATAAATTGAGTTTTTAAAGTAAATAAAATTACATATCTGTGCACAGCTGAAAGCGCTGATGTGTGGGTGAATTACTGATTACCGCAGCCAACTGTCATATTCCACTCTCATAACAGAGAAAGGTTTGAAAGGCTGTACGTGACAACTTGGGCATGAGCTGCAGAGTTTCAATATCAGACTAATATTCACATTCTGACAGATGGTGGAATACTGACACACAGCCAACGGATACATTCCCATTACAATTACCAAAAACAAAATTCATGACCACAAAATGCAAAGAATTGTTCATAATTCAAAGGGTTAGTCACCAGCTTCCCACCACGAAGGTCGAGGTTTGATTCCAGTCCAGTAAATATTGGATTTGTGGTGGACAAAGTGGCACTGGGACAGGTTTCTCTTTGAGTATTTTGATTTTCCCATCAATATCACTCCACCAATGCTCCATACTCACATTCATTCATTTACCATCGACACTATACAGTATAGATATTGACTGCATTGCTAAATAAACCATTAAAAAGGATAACCAAAGAATGTACCCAATGATCAGAGTCAACAGTTCACTGGCAGGAGATACACACAGTCTGAATACATAATACAAGAATACTGGTAGAGTGAGCAGTTACTAAAGCGGCATACGATATTGAAAAATACAGACTATGCTGACGAATGCATGTGGGAAGAATGTAAAACACAAAGCAACCTGAGAAAGGGCTGTAATATACCTCAAAGAAGAAAAAGAGAGATTGAGGGGCATATAAGAAAATAATTCAATGGTTTCTGAGTCAGTGCAGTACTTGTTTTTAGTAGCAGCAGTGGTGGTGGTGGTAGTAGTAGTAGTAGTAGTAGTAGTAGTAGTAGTAGTAGTAGTAGCAGCAGCAGCAGTAGGTAGGTGGTGGTGGTGGTAGTAGCAGTAGTAGTAGCAGCAGCAGTAGGTAGGTAGGTAGGTGGTAGTGGTGGTAGTAAGTAGAAGTAGTAGTAGTAGCAGCAGCAGCAGCATATTAGGAGTAGAGTAGTAGTAGTAGAGGAAGAGACTGAGAATAAGGGAGGAGAGGAAATGGAAAAAGATGGTGTGATGAGAAGAGGGGAAGCAGAGGATAAGGAGAAGAGGAAAAAAAGGATGAGGAGGCGGCAAGGAAGGAAGAGAAGGAGGAGGAGAAGAAGAAAAAGGAGAAGAAGGAGGAGGAGAAGGATGAGGAGATGAAGGAGGAGGAGGAGGGGAGGAGGAGGAGAAAAAGAAGGGAGGAGGAGAAGAAGAAGAAGAAGAAGAAGGAGGAGGAGGAGGAGAAGAAGATGAAGACAGGTAACTTGTGTCACACATCTGACATTGATGTTTATGTTCACTTTTATTAACCATGCTGTACATGTGTGTGGTCAAGCTGGTGGACTAGTGGATTTTTCACTACAAATATCATTAACCATAAAATAAAATACAGCAGTCGATGTTACAGTGCTGGTGTATTTATAACCCCATATTTCTGTAGGATAAAGAAAAGGCTAATATTACTCTTCAAACACGCTTGAATAGTGGAGGTGTTTGGAGTCAGACAAGTGGGAGATGTAGACAAAACAATAGAGAAGTGTGAGGTATACACAGTCACATGAAATACATGTATAAACAAAAGATACTTTGGTTTTGAAAATCAGCTGAGCTGTAATGGAAGATGGACAATGTCCGTATGTACTGCAACCACAATGCACCATGTATAAATATGAGGAGTCTGATTTTGAAAGATTAAAAAAGGACCCATAACACCAATCAATGCTAGTCTATTATTACGTACCTGTTGCCATGGATGGGCGAGTCCTTGGCAAGTGTCTAATGCAGGGGAAGGGAGTGTGGATCAGGAATTACATACAGCAAGACTGACACATCTTTACGTACCTGTTACTAAAGTTGTCTATTGTATGAATGGGGTCTCCTGGCTGAGCATCACTCCGGTTTATCAGTTTCTGCATCAGCTTGGCGCTCGACCGTCTTATTGAAGCCCGCAGCTTCGAGAATGAAGCACTGCGCCTGAGTTTGCCGTACTATAAAACAAGTGGGAGAGACACGGGGACCAGCAGACATGAACCAGTGAACTGGTATGTGTACAGATGCCATTCAATAGAAACTTTGTGATATTGTTAGCTACATGTTACGTGTTCTACGTTTTCATAGGATAATACAGGAATGGTCAATACATAAAGGAAGCCACAAGTCTGCAAAAATCTGTTGCGATATGAAAGAGAATGTGTACATGAACTGGCACTGTAACTAAGGGAAGGGGTTAAAAGCAGGTAGTAATCATTCCCACACGATCAATTAGCAACCATCACTACTCACATACTGTAACATCTATCACTCACACACTTCACATTAATTACAAACAAACTGCTTACATTATTGGCTGTGTACAGAGAAAGCCTTCACATTAACAACCCTAATGTTATCCCCTAAGAGGTTACTGATATCACATAATGAAGTTTCTATTTCTGGTTTTTCCATCCCAAAATATAATGAACTTAATATAAATGGAAAGAAACACAAAACTATAAACTGTAAATTAGTCAAAGTATTAGGAGAAAAAATTGTACAGAGTTGTAACATAAATTAAAGGTTTACTAATATAGATCATGTAAAATTCCCATATCAATTCAAAACATGAAATTCAGTGCATGGTAACCAAAGATGGTCGCCATTACATCGAAAAGCAAAATGCATCAGTGTCCAGTATGAAGTATAAGAATCTATACACAATATCACCAGAATACGCAACCTAGCTTTTATTACTAATATTCACAGCATATTTCAATGTATAAGTTACATACATAACCTTTACATGTAAACCATGCTGCAGACTTTATGATATTGAAATGATTAACACAACCAGCTTTTATGAACACTGATATATACGTTTATTATATTCAAAGCTATGTGCAACTTAACATAAAACATACTAAAACACATTCCCTTGATTTGGATATGTCTTATTCTGTTTTTAGGCGCGTTCGTAAAATTGTGAAAAGCAACCATTAGCTTCGTGTGTCTGTCTGCCCACCCGCCCCCTGCATAGAACTTGGCTCCCACTGGATGGATTTTCATGAAATTTGATATTTGGTAATTTTTTAAAAATCTGTTGAGAAAATTAAAGTTTCATTACAATACAAGAATAACGGGTACTTTACTTGAAGACCACTGTACATTTATGATCATGTCTCACTTAGTTCTTCTCAGAATGAGCAATGTTTCAGGCAAAAGTTGTAGAGAAAATCAAAACACACATTTTGTGTTCAGTAACCTATTTTTTCCCCCCCGAAAATTGTACTGTTTATGAGAGAACGTGGAAAAATACTGTAGAACCAAACAGGTCACAGATGACAATACAGCGCATGTGCATTACCTGCTGCATACTTAAGGCTACAAACGCACACTCAGAAGATGTATTAATTCTCGCTTTTCCACTGCAACAATGGTCACACAAACGTGCCTCAATGTTACGTCATACATACATTGCCTGTCTTGTTAAACTAGACGCTACCTCAGCAATAAAGTAATAAATATCAATATAGGAACACGCATAACAAAACATTACAACTACAGCAGTTGTTCTGACTTGTGTAAACATTCCATTTCTCCTTCGAATGTGTGCTCGGTATGAAGGTAGGAACACAAATAATAAGTGATTGTTCAGATTAGGATGACAAAAATACTGGATCAAGTACTTCTTCAAGGGAAATGTGAGAATCTTACAATTAACTAATGTTAATGCCAACTGCCATGTGCTCTTCATTAGTGTACAATATGCATGACACTTGGTTCAGTTTAGGAATTTAATTAAGTGTTGGTGGTGGTGATTACTGTTGTGATGTCGATGATGATAACCAATGAAATGTGTGGCAAAACTACTGTAAATGTTATTTGCAGGTAATTATGAAAGGTAAGCTGCTTAAAAAGAAATTTAAAAAAAAAACTATAAACAAGGAAAGTTTATGTAACAAGGAGAAAGCTTTCCTTCTTGCAAATCATAAACAACAATTTTGATGTCATAGAATATTTATTTTCAATGGCTTTTCTGTACAAAATATGTCCAACCGCATACAAGTAAAGACACGGAGTTCATCAAGAAACTGAGATATCTGTTATGTATAAAAGTAACTGCATAATAATTAAAACAAGCAATTTGTAATGTCTGTGCTTTACTCTGAGATTTCAGGATACTAATAGGTGGCACCACAACTCTAAAGTCCTCAGTTTACTTTGGAACAGTAACACCAGCATAGTAAATTTAAGGAATGAATAATAAATAAATAAATCTTTCATTAAAATGATACACAATGATGGGTATATTTTTGCACACACCATCCACATATAAACTACTTTAAAAGTGCTATGTATATTCTAACAGTGTGCCATTAGCCACATACTCATTGCACTTTGCAAGCTATGCAGTTTCAACAGACACTAGAATCCGGCTTACTGAGATAATTATATAAAAGCACCATGCTTTCACTGGAAGAAATAAAACCTTAGGAGCGAAAATGTCGATGAAATTTCAGACTCAACTGCTACCAATTATTTTCTTGCCTCAAATAATTCAGTACCTTCCTGTTATCTCCACAATGGCCAATTAAATACCAGAATTTGACAGATGACTTGAAAAAAAAAACACAAAATCTGACAAGGAAGATTTTAAAAAAAAGCAAGCAATTAAATAATAATAATAATAATAATAAAAAGAATAATTCCTTTCCTTTTATATTAGTTATTTAAAAACGTATTTCGTTTCTACTGTCTTAGAAATTTTCATGAATGAAGGCCAAGTGCGTGGAAAAGTTTGTTTTTGAGACCACCCTGACGTACATCAGAACTTGAGTTGGCGAGATGGCTTTGGCTTTCCGGAGGGCTTCTCTGTACATAGCCAATGGGTGCAGGCGTCTGCAGACAGACAATCACAGACAAGTGCTAAAGTCTGACAGAAAGAGGTCAATGTGCATTTGTGTGTGAGAAGGAAGTCAAGCAAATATATTTTCCCCGGAATTAAGCTGAATGAAAGAGAAACCAAAACCAACCTAAGAAGTACATATTTGTCCCTCCAGCTTCACTGAATCACTTTTTGGTACAATGACAACAAACACAACATTCTGCGGACTGATCAACAAAGGGATGACATTCAATTAAGCAAATTTTAAAAACATTATTTCTGTAAATGATGGGATCGTCACTATTACATTTCACAACTACTGAAGGGTGGGCAAGGAAATTACATTACAAATGTACGTACGGTTAACAGTTGAAAGGGAGACCCACACCAGCATCTTTCCCTCTGTCACAATGACTGAACACTTACCAACTACCATAATTCACTTCCAAAGTCAACCTTTCGTAACCGCATATAAACGCAGTAACACATGGAAACTGTTTTTGTACAATTTCCCCTCTGAAATATTATAAACTTCACATGTGGTGAAATACTTATTCTGTTCTGATAAGCATTTCTTTACTTTTTTTGACATTCAAACACAATTATACATGTGTCACTAAGCACAAAAGATTGACTTAGAATAACACATATTTAACATATAACAAACAAAGAAAACTGAACTGTATGCATGCACAAACTCAACTAGAAACACACATTTAGATACCGTTAATTAAAACAAATACATTGTTCGAAAGAAAAGCAGATTAATAACAACTGGTAATATACTGTACTCACTACAGCGTCACTTACCAAGAAATACACATTTTTCCATTACCATCATTTTTAAAACAGTCATCTTCTTTGTATATGTCTGATGACACAAACTGTAATTCATATCGTTGAATATTTCTGTTCACCAATAAGATACCCCACTTTTCCCAGTTAAAAATGACCAACATGCCATGCTTCACAACACTTATATTAGGTTTTAAGATATAAATTAATTATTTGCAGTCATTTAGTCAACCACAATGCTCTTTATTAATTTCAAGCCTGCATATCTACTCAGTCACAAATTTGTTACATAGTTGAGGTTATTGTTTTATCTATGACAATTATCACTGGTCACTTCCAGTTGCTACTCCATTGTGCGTGTGGGCAACTGGTTGAGCATGCTACATTACAAAGTTAATTGATAGTTGTCAGATAATATAATGATCCTATACAGGAAAAGGGGTAGTCAAAGTCATTGCATATTTTTAATTCATACCTGAACAGCACAGATACTAATGTTGTTAGAAATAACACAGAGCATAGTTATATAATAATTAAAGAGTACAGTGCTAGAAGGAAGTAACTCCACCTGTTCTAGAGAATGAGTTTTATCCACATGTTAGCAAAGAAAAAGAAAATCTGGCCTATTTTAGGTGCAAGAATGACACGTCTACTTTCAGTGGTGAGTGTCTAGTAACAAGGATGAAGTTACCTCCTCCTTCCTATCTACCATGTGAGTGGCACAACTTGGTTGGGGCTGCATGAAGGAAATTTACTATCATAGAGTTTACCAAAGATATGTTACTAAAAAAAATCAGATTTCACAGGCGTGTTGAAGAAAATTGTAACTAACAAGAACACCCTACCCCCCCCCAAAAAAAACCCTTTTAATATGAACTTCTACCATATATTTATATACAGTTGCAATCACAAACAAGAAATGTACTGTAATGGAAGCATTCTGGGCGTCTATGTTTGGATGTTTGCAAACTGTCAGGGGAATAATGGACGTAAACTTCCTACAGAAAAGTTCTGCACTAGGCTCCATTGGGCTGCAAGGGCTAAACACAAAGATTTAATATGTCTCTGTCTCAGAGATGTTTGTCCCAAAATAAAATATCATTCTACTTGGTGATAAATACCATTCAGAAGAAATACTGTGAGAGCACCAGAATGTATGAAGATGAAAATATCGTTCTACTTGGTGACAAATACCATTCAGAAGAAATAATGTGAGAGCACCAGAACATATGAAGACGATGCATGTGAATCAACCAAGTAGGTAGTGTTGAATGCATAAAAAACAGCCAATAATGTATATATAAGTTGCAAGGATTAACAGCTCTTTTATAAGCTCCCTCAAACAATTTTTTTAATCTTTTATGATGCCAGCTTCAGGAAGACTTGCTCAGAAAACACAGATATGAAGTACCAGGATGTAAAGCAGTAAGTTTATTATATTGCTTTGGAACCATTTTTCTTCATGTATATGTTTTGCATGATACTTTACTAAAGCCGAATCAACAAAAGGTACGTGTTCATACTTTTAGAGTCATTTTCCTGGTTTTTTGTTTCAAAGTAATTAAAAATTGGAATTTTATCATAAGAACAAAGCATCTACAGACTACATCCTGTTTGATATTTCACATCCCATTGGGAATACTGGAACTCCATCACTGTAGAGATATTAATTTCTCAGGTGTACACAATCCCATTTAAAAAAATTACAATTCACTGTTCTGTTGACTTCCCAGTTGTTACACCCCTGTACAACTACAAAAATGGCATTATAGCGTTCATGCATTGCACTATTCAACCGTGTATTTAAAAAAATGTTCTAGAGTAAGAAAATAAAATGCTTTTATAGATATTATGAGATTTTATAAAGATGTCTTATACTGGCAATTGTGAAATATTACACTACAGCAATGATATATATCATCAGTCAAATAAATTCTGACCCTAGAGGAGTCCAATCCCCCTTCACGTACTGTCACAATGCTCTACACCGCACAAAAAAATTAACCTGAAATCATCAATTCTGTCTGCCACGCTGCGGGGCGAAACGTCAACCAACTTACACATCAACATGTAAATACAGTACAAATTATCACTGGTGATCTAAGGATAACTGTCTTACTCAAACTGTACAATGTAAAGCTGCAGCAGTGCTACATAAAATCCTGTGATATAGCCAGGTGGAAAGCATGGGCCCTGGTCATACCCATTACAAACACAGCTACTTGCATACAATTGTCACAAACAGACCATGTGTTCAAATAAAGTTGTTTATTTAAATCCCATTTCTTCTTTGAGTTCTTGCAAATACACCCAGGCCTTGTTTCATGCCCATTTTTTATGTCGTTTTGCTTTAACATCCCTTACCAATTTACACTACTTCGTAATTTGTGCCCTCTCATTCTCAGGTTAATGCCATGCGGCTGACTGCACTCTGTTTTGCTAACCCCTCTTTTTCTGATTGGAATATCACTTGTGATTTACGCCAACTTTTACAGGAATGCAACTAGGGTGTAAGAGAAAAGGCTGGGTGTAGTCTCAAATTCACCTAAATAGTGGATGGGTTCAGTTAGTGTAAAAACAAGAATTTGTTTTGATGGATTTGAGGGACCCCTACATTTTGAATACTCTTGCTATATGGTAGCTATGTCTCTGCTGCAATCCTTAAGACAAAACTGTGGTCTCAAATAGACTGAAACAGGACTCAGCATTTTAACATGAACCTGCAATACAGAAATATGTAAAGTGTGTTTATGTGGTCTACATACAAGAATAACATTACTTTTTGGTTACTTTGTGCACATTGTGTGTGTGTGTGTGTGTGTGTGTGTGTGTGTGTAGGTGGGTGGGTTTGGGGAAGGGTGGATGCAAAACAAGATATGGATGCCAGAAACAAAATGTGGAAGATGTCAGAAGGTTTTCATGTAACACTTATCTTGCTTATATCATGTGGAATTGCAAGTGTATTGCAATGTTAGAAGATTTTCAAACATACATTAAAAATAAATGCAGCTGGCAATTAAGATGCAGAATCCACTGCTCTCCCCTAATCTGTTTATGGTTAGTGACAAAATGAACAGAAACCATCTGTTCTGTTAGTCATTGTTCCAACAAATTTTTGACTCAAATATCCCTCCCTGAATATGTTTATGTATTACTGAACTCTGTCTCCATAATTATTTCAAAAGGTCTTTGGATATTCTAAAAGTATTCTGTAAGTCTAACATATGATTTTACAGAACTAAAGACCAATTTTGTGGTCACAAATATTTTCAGATCAGTGAGATATAATGTTATGAGCGTAAGGTCTATGAAGAATATCATCTTCTGTTAACACACCTGCCAGACAACATCCCTAATGCAAGACCTTAGGTCCTCACAGTGGGGCTGCCGCAAGATTCCATCTTCTTAGGCTGTTGACTGTAAAGATGGGGGCATGACAATCTTTCAAATGTCAGGAGTCACATCCTGCACAACTTGAATCTTCAGCATCCCAAAAGATGGTCATCTTCATATCATGTTTTTCCCCTCAATGATGTGAGGTCATTAATAATACACCTGCAATTGGCTCTTGCATTATTAAGATTTAGGCACCTAGGCCACCATTTCTTGAAACCATATGAATTCACCGACCTCTCCATCAGCAAGTTACTACACTCTGTTCAAAGTGTGGAGCTGCTGTATGCTTAAGCACACAGTTGCACAATCGGCAGAGGTGCGAAGGTTGCTGCAGAGCCTACCGTGATGTACTCTACTCTACTTTAAACTTGGCTCCTACTGAGAATGCAGTTGGTACAGTGACCATGCTACAGGTTGGATGACTATCAATTTTGGTTCAATACCCAGCATAGACTAGAGATTTCTTCAAATCATTCAACTGCCTCTGTTGCCCACCCAAACTTCCTATTCAATGGGCCATAATGGGTTCATGTGCCTGGGACAAAGCAGCTGGAGTGTAATGATGCCACTCACCTCAGCACAAGTTAAAGATGGGTGGAACTATATTTCCACTCCCCCCGTATGCCTTCGTGATGTGCACAGGGACAATTTTTCCTGATATCCTTCCCCAGAGAAGAGGTTGATCCTGGCCACTACAGAATGTAGTCTAATGCAGACAAGTCATGAGTACGTAATGTGGCAGTACCTCCAATAGAATGTTTAGCATGTATATGGTTTCCCTGTGTCTATATGCAAATGCTGAGATGGTTCCAAAGATTCCAAGTGGCCACTACATGTTTCTCATGTAGCCCTCCCGACTTAAATTTATTAATAACCAATTTAATATTTTGTATACATGTAAAATAACCACTGCCACCGGGTGACAACCCAATTGCAGCTTATTATGATTATGATTATTATTATTATTATTATTATTATTATTATTATTATTATTATTATTATTATTATTATTATTATTATTATTATTATAGTGG
>Ga0136643_10003896_pt1 | contig 20325 bp, 12 predicted proteins | sample TergutLab28metaG_FD_96883 | JGI IMG/M metagenome (GOLD analysis project Ga0136643, IMG submission 96883) | Labiotermes labralis P1 segment gut microbial communities from Petit-Saut dam, French Guiana - Lab288 P1 (version 3) (version 3) | ecosystem: Host-associated > Arthropoda: Insects >...
CAATACCTGGCGATTTGTGACTTTTTAGCTTGTTGATAGCCAGCTCAACCTCAGAGGCACTTGGCTCAGGTACTAGTGGTTCTGCTGTGTGTATTTCTGCCTGCCCAACATCCTTAACCCCATACACGTTGAATAGCTGGGAAAAATATTTCCTCCACCTAGCCACAATATTGTGGGAGTCTGCAACCAAGTCGCCTTTCTCATCCTTTACTATATTACATCTAGGCTGGTACCCCTTCTTAAAGTCACTGACGTTCCTATACAAGTCCCTAATGTTTTGGATCTTATTGTTAGCTTCAAGTTCCTCAATTTTAGCTCTCAGATATGCCTTCTTTTTGTTCATGAAATGCCTGCTAACTTCACGCCTTACCTTGTTCAAATTATCTACGTTGCTTTGGCTTGGATCCTGTATCCATTGAATTTTAGCCTGCTTCCTTTGATCCAAACAACCTAAACATTCTTCATCAAACCAGGGTTTATTCTGCTTAAATTCATCCAAACCCAGACTCTCTTTCGCTGAGGTTTGGATATTCTCTTTCATGTTTTCCCAATTCCTATTTACATCCTCGTCATCCAATTAAATAAATATTTACAGCTAATTATCTTTGATGGGACGTGTATCATGTGTGATGTACCCATTATGTGATGACATAATTTATATTTATTCATTCATATGACCTATAAGTATTGAAATAATGTATATCCAATATATTTAACTTTAACCCAACATTTCCTTTTCCTATTTCTTCTCTTATTAATAACTGAAAAAACAATGTGGCAGCTGCGAGTTCTGCTTCTTGAAGGCAAGGGTTGTCACGGCAGTGAGTGAATGGTCCTGAACTTCCTCACTTCACTTCAGTGCGTGCACAAACAGCTGATTAAGCTACTGCCATATTCTAGCTACCAGAACTAGCATAAGTTTACTTTCACATGTAAACAAAAATGTTGTAGTTTGAGAGTTCTCACCAGTTTGTGGTCCTTAGAGCATTGCATATTGCTGGTTGAGTGTAACTGCAGATGTTCAGGAAACATGAATGACTACAATGCAAGTTTAATGACATACCTTCTGGACATGTATATGAACAGGAAGTATTTGTCCGCCAGTTGACACACAGTCCAGCTTGCATACATGCCCTACCATATGCTTCCAAGTCACGGCACAAAGACTTCTCTTTGTCAGTACTGTGGCAACTGTCATAATGGCATGCTGCCACATATGGATAAGGATCCACCAAGGGGTGACACTGAAAACAACATTACAGCTGAATATCAATGGAAAATGTGGAGTAAAATCAGGGATTAACACAGACCATTATGGATGATTCACCATCTTTCCACCGAAAACACACCTGAACAAAATGTTGGTTGCTAACTGTAATACATACATGTAATGACTTACCCCTCCAAACCTTTCCTCATCCAAGATTTTGAAACAAGGATCTTGATCAGGAGGTAGTGGGATGCATTCTTCATGTTTAGTGACCACAGTGCACCCTGTTTCAGAAGGTAGTGGATACAGCCAACTCTTACCAAATTCATCTGTGTCTCTGGTAACCGTTCCATTTCTTGTCATGAAGTCATCCTTACTGTCACCATTGCAGTTACCTGTGTGTGGTAACAGAAGGATGTGTGTACACACTGGCTATTTAAAGAAGCAGAAAAAATAACTAAAAAAAAGGCATAAAGGAAAGTGAGAACATGTAAGAATAAAATAAATGTGAAATGGGGAGACTTATATGGCAGGAACTACATATATATAATGTTATTGTTATCAAGGTTATGATGTAGAATTTTATATTCTCACAGTATTATTTTTTAAGGATTCAGGCGTTCTGGAATATTACACTGTATTTTACCCAAGGAGACCTGACTCCTCAAGGCCATGGCATGTTGCACACAGTTGAAGAAACATAAAACACAAACCACACATAATTATGGTGGGAAAATGTTTGGTAATTGGCAGGTACAGAGATAAATGATAACATCAAAACAAATTTTTCAGAATTAAGTTCTGGTTCTGGGAAGAATTCAAATGCAGACATTTGTGTTAGTATTCATTTTCTGTTGGTACAGGATTAGTTGTTAATTTAAAAAGTATGTCTTCACTCACCACAAAGTCCTTCTGTTACATGTCCATAAGTATGTGAAGGCAGCCGCACAATAAATGCAAAATTATGAAAGAAGTACGAAACTTCTAGCTGAATCTCCGGTATTAGCACAGTCACTTCCATGCCTGGAACTTGTTCCATGTTCATCCAGTCATTAAACAAGGGGTAACTCTTTATTAAATTCCCATCAACAAAAGCTTCCAGCTACAAAGAAAAGAGATGTTTATACACAGTGTTAACAAACAAGGGTGGTGGACTTCAAGGGTATGTAGTACTCAGTGAAATGAGCAAAAGAATTGCAGTCATCTTGTGTCCAGAAACCACTGCCAGCTGCAATATGGGAGATACATGGTTCTACCTCTACAGCATATGCTCTATGCGGTTCCCACACACGTCAACACAACTTTCAGCCCTATTACATGTAAAAATTCCCGATTTCACGCAAATATCCAGAGAAGCATTCTCTATTCGTTGGTGTAACAGCTGTAAGTCATTAATCAGCGTTGCACACACCAAAGTCTTTAGGTTTCACCACAGCCAAATATCCAGAAGATTAAGCTAGGGGATCCTGGAGGCCAGTTTAGTGGGCCTCCACATCCTACACATTGTTCACCAAAAGTCCAGTCCCACTGCTGTCTGACAGTGCTGAGAAAATGAGGAGGTTCCCCACATGCATGAACCACACATATGTTGTTGCTGATGAAGAGGTGCATTTGAAGAGCACTGATAAATCATTTAACAAAACTCAAGGGTGTAAGGAACCTGTCAGTCTATCAGGTAAGGACTGATATGCTAAGATGCCCTCGCAGACACTGATGGAAAATCTATGTTTATGTCTTGAAGTGACTGTGATGTGGGGATTTTCATCCCCCCTGATACAGGTATTATGAAAGTTCACAATAACACCCTTTGTGAATCCTGCCTATCAGCAACAAGGATATTTGTTACAAATTGTGTTTCTACAACATATTTTGTGTGAAACCTTGGCCAAACACCACCCTTGCAAATGGTAAGGAGGACAATAAGGCTGCAATTGCTGTTAGAGATAGAGATAAAGTGTTTTTTCACGGAGAATTCCCCAGACAAGGGTGAAACACAACTTCAGCAGATTCTATGGACATGGCTTCTGGAATCTTTTTAAACTCTTCTCAACATGTGAACTTTCAATCTGGGAGTTCGAACGTATCAAGGCCTTCCATGATCACATGCTCATGCAGCAAAGGACAAAGATTTGTTTGGTTGTTGGTGAAGTTTGGTGAATAATTTATGGGATGGAATTCTGCATTGTGGATAATGTTCTGCATAGAGGTAATGTGCTTCCTGAGAATTTCCAGTAGCTTGGCCACATGTGAAATGCATGCCTGTCACTTAGTGAGCAGAGTATTAAGACTCCATTATAAAATCAATAGATTTCAAATCAAATGAGTAGCAAAACACCAACTATCACCATTTTTTTTCCTTAGTAGTACATACACCTTAAAAATTCACAAATACAGACATAGCGTTTCTACTGAGTCTATAGCATACTCAGTCACAACACATGCAAGAAAAAGGTAAACAAACCTGCACATGATGCACACAGACATTCTTTTAAGCACAATGCAATGTTATCCTAATATCCAGTCAAACATAAACATTACCCACTTCTTGGAAGGTATTGGTGTTAGGATGTATGTTCTCTGGAAATTTTGTGTTCATCTAAGTGAGTAATATACACCCTTAAATTGTGTAATCCCCTTCATTTAACCAGTATAAATTCTGATTAGGTTAATTAAAAAGTAACATGAAGTTGGCCCCATGTACAAGCACTGCATAAGCCAGATGCAGAGAAGTGATGGAACACCTTCATGCATTCCTGATCTTGGCACAAGATGTAAATGGGCAGTCACTTTCACTTTCGAGCTAGTTTATTCCTGGGGAAAAAGGCCCCCCTTAACCATTTCACAGAAGGGTGGGTTGGCTCAAAGTCAGCCTGGACATGGTGGTGACAGGAAAAATTCCTGCCCAATTTGGTAACTGAACACTGAACAACAAGTTCAAAGCTGGACATCCAGTCACTTGCCTGAGTAAGCAGCACATGTTCATGATAAAATTCAATTATTCATATGTTACCTGTCAGAAATACTACAAGTTCTTTTATTATAACATCTTCACCTAAAAAGACAACACTGTGATCAAGTACCACAGTTCTTGCTGACTATGATATTTATCATCTTCTGGGATGTGATATCATTAGTACAGTAAAAGCTTACTGCCAATTCAGAAGATTCACTCCTTCTACCTTATACTGGACTACATGTCATGACATGCTGGTAGAAAATATTCTTATCTCAACCTGTGTTGCCCTTGTGGTACATGCCCCTCTTTTGCTTATTCATTAAATTCATGCCCCAACAGATATTTCAACAATGCTTAATCTATAGTATTTATTAATGACTGAATAAAACATTAACAAAGCAGTAAAATCCATGGCACAGACACAAAATCATCCCTCTTACAAAGACACCTTCAGCAGCATTACATACTTCAGCACATAGAAGGTAATGGAAGACCCATGATTATGATGTCCTGGGATAGGGTGACACACACTTTAACCAATGCTTCAGTGAAACCTGCTCTCTCAGACTTCATGAGAGAAGCTGAGGAAGCAGGATCCTCTGAAACATTGACCTGTATCTTAGAAACAATATAGTATCTATTCAAGAAGACAGTAATTTTGTTATTCAGTGATGTGGGACCATCAAACTGCACATCATCAAAGATGCTGTGGAATTGAACATACCACCAGCATCATACAACAATCTAATAGAGGGTTGATAAATCAAGAGTAAGGGGAGATAATGTCTGATGCAATATTTCTGTCAAGAGTTAAACTCCTGTTGCAACATCAGAAGGAAAAACTCCAATGTCTGTATGGCAACAAAACTCTGCCCATTCTGCCCATTATCCTGTCCTTTAAACTAAGGGATTTATCCTTGTCTGGACCATCCCACTGTGCAATTCAAAGAATCATAAGAATCACAATCAATATAACTTGTTCACTTTATGATGCTGCTGCTTCACTTTTCAGCTATATCACAAAGCCATCATCTGGCCAACTCAGGAATTAAAAGAATGTAGAGATTAACAGCAAAGTCTTTGGATTATAAAAATGTGGCATCCCATGCATTTACATTTCGTGTAGCATACTTAAAATGATAGGGTTACATATAATGCAGTGCAGCTGTCTTACAGAAGGCAGATGATGGTGAAGGCTGGGGGTCAGACCTGATTCGGATATGCTGGTAGGTGAAGTGGGAGAAGCTGTCATCCCCATTAATTACTCAAGCAACTGGCAGGGTGATATGAAAAGGATGTTCAAAGACTACTTATAACTGACATGTAACACTAGGAAAGTATGACCTGAATTTAAATGGCACATGGTGTTATCAATTATTGAGGCACATGGTATAGCTACGAACATATTTAAACTGGGTTTGTAGTTGTACATCTGATTAAAATGTCAGAAGGCATAATCCCATAGGCAGTATCATAGGCAAAGTCAATTAAGTATTTTAATATCTAGAAAGATGAATTAAAGAACCTCAATGTAAAGGTTTCATGAAGTTGCTTGGAGTATCAGAACACGGCATACATACATACAGCACATTACAAGCTGTCACTCCAGATGGATAATCACTCAGGTTACAGACCAGAACACCAGATCTTTCATATATAAAATAGCAGTTCTACGATTTGTCTACAAGCACATATAATTTCTTTCTCTGTAAAATTCACAACAGGGAGAGAATGACAAGCACAGCAGTGGCAGGAGCAGATAAGTTTCTTTGAACATTAATGTTTAACACATACAAACAAATAAATAATTCTTGGAAGTGACAGACAGATGAACCAACAACATGAACAAAGCCTTATCTACAAAGTAGGTATCAAGTGTCAGCAGAGACACGCAATTATGGACAGACTAAATTATATGCTGCATAGGTCAATAATGCTTATTATGGTTGGAAATAACAGTCAGGTATTCAACAAGGATTAATAAAGTTAGCAGTGAACGGACTTTCATATGTCTTCACCTTTTATTTCTTTATAAAATGTGAAAGATTTTTTACTTTCTGGCCTTTCTCAATTCTATTAGTTACTGGATAAACAGTAGTCTCTGTTTCTGTTACACTTTACCAGCAGCTAAATAATCTAATATGGCGCAAATTTCAGTTCTTATAAACATGCAAAACTGTCTCATATCACCTTGTATTTAGTGAAATGGAGCTAAAAAAATACTTGTGAAAGCAAGCAATATGACTGACTAGCTCAGTGGAGCAGAGTCCCACTTAAGAAGCTAACAGATCATTAGGTAGTGGAGTGGCTTACAATACCACTAACTGCCATAGGAAAACCAATACTTCGCAACTGTTTTCAGACAGAGAATGATAATATTGTGCACACCACTGACTATTAAAAGAATTATGCCCTGTGGATAATTCACTGTCATTGGGCTGCAAGTCAGTGTTTCAAATGGATCTACTATTTCCTCTACCACTGCCAGTACCTTACAATTTACTAACTACAAGCAGTGTTTGAGAAGGCAATGAACTGAATAAACGAAGTTTAATAAGAGCTTGCAACATGTCTGCCTTATCGGTGGTGTGGCCAGGTTTCTTGGCACCCTGGATGAATAATAAGAATGGCTGTCCTTGTCAGAAATCATGGATTGTAAAAAATTTATAATTATAGTATTTATTTAATTTCCTTTTATTTTTAATTGAATTAATTTTTGTGTAAAAAATGAAGTTTTTCACTTACAATATTCATTTTGCTTCCCACTTTGCCACCCTTTGGACTCTGCAGCCAGTGGTGGCGACCTGAATCCCCCCCAATATTCCTGTGTCTCATTCAAAAGCCATGACTCAAGTGCTCAAGAAAGTTGACACACAATACCATATGTTTAACGCCTGCCTGGTGTAGTGTATCCCCATATTTACTTAAGGCTGCAGCAGAGTTTTGCACACCCCATGTATAGACACTTGGAGCAGTCATGTCTGCCAGCAGGCAGGGATGCACAAAATGATTACGAGACACCATGGTTGTCAAATGCCATGACAGCTACTGAAGAAATCTCTTGTATTTTAGAGAAATCAAAGGTTCAGCAGCAACATATAATTAATAATCATACCTCATGGCTTTTATCTCCTTCTTTCCTTTGTATATGAATTCTGTGTTCTTTGTACAAAATTAACACAGCCTTAGTACATGCTGAACTTGGATCATCCTCACAATGGACGTTGTTTACCAGAACCTGCAACAGAACAAAAATTTCAGTATCTGAAAGTTCAGAGTACAAGAACATGTTTATAACTGAAAATTAGAGGAAAGGTATCAAACAACTGATGTGTCACTGAAAAACTAGCATACATCTTAATGAAATCTCAATGAGGATTTCTAAAATTGAACTTTGTCCAAAACTTCATAATTTGATTAAGTTCTGAAAATTTTGCTACATTTATGCCTTCCCTTTTAAAACATGTCTGCTATCACTTTATACTGTTAGTTATTAATCTGTTCTCCAGCATGTTTGTCTTTCATCTTTGTGTTTCTTATTCTGTCATTTTAGGCATGTTCACAAGCAGGGAAATGTGACTATGACATTTGCCTTTGCTAATATGTACTTTTGTGACAATGCAAATGCACCTACAAATGGCTGGACTGATACATGTCACAATGTTACGTTATACATATATTCTTACACCCCGCCTATCCCTTTATTTCTTGTAAATCACCTCTGATGCTGTTATTCAACTATTATACCCTTGTTCTACATCAGTATTTCTATTCTGTGCATGAATATAGGCACTTAATAACTTGTGAATAGACATATTTTTCCCAATATCAGCACCCCCCATTTCCAAAGTATATCCATATCTAATAGGTAAAATTTTCTTGTACTTCTTAGACTTTCTGTAATTTCTACTTGTACTCCTTCATTTGTGTCTGTTCTATTTTCTAAGCACTTAGCATTCTCCACTTTCTTTATTTAAAGATTACTGTATTCTAGTTCACCACTCACACTTACTACAACCATCTGAATACAATAATATTTCAGATTCATTACTTAAACATTCCTACAACCCTACATTTTCTGGTAGTATTTAGCCATACTCAGGAGCAAACAAGAAGATATAGGCTTCACATTTAAAAATATGGTTATCAGAATCTCTTAAAACTATTAGCTCTTTGAAACTATCTTACCTTTGCCTTATGTCCTGTCCTTCAGTTTATTTTCATATCCTTACATTTTTACAAAAGGACATCTAATCCAGCATCATTACAGATTATAAAAAAATCCTATGAAATTTAGTCCCTAAGGTACTATCATTTATTTGCAATATATACCTGTGGCACAAATGTTACTAATCCATTATTTTCCTTCTGTTATTCCTATTATTACCTCATCCACTACCATGAAGAACAGCAAATGGGACAAAATATAATGTTATTTCCTGTCAGTGTTCAATTGTATTTACAGAAAATGCGAATAAATGCTCTCAGTCACTAACACCTTGAATATGACCAGGCAATACAAAGAACCAACCTCAAAAGTATGTTTTCCATGTGGATTAATGTCTCTTGCAGCAACGTAAGTGCAGTTTCCATTAAATGTGTAGTTTGAATGATCGAATGTCAGGTACTGTGGATCACCAAATCCATTGCACACACCTGAAGTAACAATATATTTTATTTAAGCACCACATATATTTCAATAGGAGGAGAACAAATAAGGATGCCTATCATTACTTACATGATTTGTGAATATATTGAAACATACTTGTTTATAGATACACTGAAACATACTTGCTTGAAACATAAATTGATAATTTACTTGTATTATGGAAAGGTCCAACAGCTTGTGTAAAAGTCTATGAAATTAATTTATTAATTATAATGTAAAATGATTACTAGGCACCAGTAATTTAACATAGAAATGCAGCAAATAAATGTAACTGACAAGTGAATTGTATAGTGTGGGCGTGTGCTGATAATCATTCAACAGGATATAAATGGCCCGGTACAGAAAACTGTGAAATAAAAATTGTGTGTTATTAAAGTTCAATGAACAGTGAAATGATCACATGACAGTTTTCAAACAAAAGTTTGTGCTGGTGCTCCTAATAAGAATAGCATATTTCCCTATTCAGTAAGTAATGTTATTATGAAACATTACGGTACAATGTATAACAGAAATAAAACATGTGACTCTCTGTGGCAAACTGATTTGAAATATCCAGTCTCATTAAAAGATTAAGTAAAATAAATAGAAAAAATATATAAATTCTACAATAACAGAACTTTATACCAAGTGTTTACAAAACTGTCCCTTATTAGAAGTCATCACTGGAGTTCAACGCAGGGTGTCTGAAACACATAATTACTTTCTGTATTGAAATTACACATCCATTAACATTTTCATTCCAATACACATGAAGGAACTACAGGGCACAAATTTGTGGGTCCCTTTGTTAGGGCATAATTTTCTGGAAAATATTTGTCCAAAAGATTGAGCCCTCATAGAATTTACAATAACCTATAAATTTTCAACCCAGAACAAAAAGGAGCATATGATGGCATCTAAAAATCTAGATGAATTCTGTGAGAATTGAGATTCTCACAGCACCGTTGACAAGCAAATATGTCTTCTATATCATTATACCATGTCACGTAATAAAATGTTACCTATTAGTTAACTGTTTACCAGTCACTATGGTTCAACATTCCAGAAGACTTGAGCTTTGATTAATTCCATTTGGTAACACCCTTACATGTCCGTTTGTAAGAACAAAAATCTAAGAATGAAGACTCAATGCATTAAATACACAGGACACACAGAGCAGGAGTTATGTGCAATACTCACAATCACGACACTCGTTTGGCTTTACACACTTGTCCTCTTTACGTACTAAACCATCTGGACAGAAGCAGCCTGGAATACAAATACCAGGCATAGTTGGGCACTGATGCCTGTCTCTCATACTGTAGCAATTTGGCTCACACTGTCGCTGGAAACAGTCATGGTACACATGAGGTGGTGGGCAGAATGCCGCTGTAATAAAAGTTGGGTTTGGGAATTGATAAACATATGGAATGGAAGACATAGTGAGCAAATAATACCAAATATGAGTAATGCCTGTAATGTAATTAGATTTACATATCATTTTAATTATATAGACACACTTCAAATAATCCATATTTCTTACTTCCATTCAATAATGAAATATGGAATTATATTCAGGCGTCATTCTGCAGATAGCAAAAGTGTCTTTCAGTTATAAAAGAAAGCTGTGAGAACTATGGCAGGGATTAAAGTCAGAATTTCATGTTAACCTTTATTCAGAGCACTGGAAATACTGAGTCTAAGAACTCGGTATAAAATAGATTTAATAACTTTCTGGCACATAATTTAGAATGACTACTAAGTTTCAAGTTCATAGTACTCATTAAAGAAAGAAATAATGCACAACTACATAGACCAACAGAAAATTTTGCATCATGTCAGAGAGGTGTGCATTATACATGCATAAAGAATTTTAATAAATTACCAGCATCCACTGCAGAGTTAGTAAAGAAGAAGAATCGCTTCATATTGGCTTTGAAAAGGTGTTTAATTGTTCAGTCTTTTTATTCAGTTCATGAATACTTAAATAAACAGTATTAAATAAATATTTATGATTGTTCTAAAAGAAAGGAATTATAAACATTGTATTATTGTAGTTGTACATTCCATTTACCTGTTTCTGGTATATGAAAAGTGATTGTTTTATAATCATGTTTTTATTACTGTGATGTGTTGCATATACAAATGCCATATGGGGGAATAATGGATCAATGGAATAAGTGTGTGTGTGTGTGTGTGTGTGTGTGCATGCGCATGCGTGTGGGGGGGCATATGTTCATACCTATGTATGTAAATATTACAATATAGGCATGGTAAAGAATTCAAACCTGTCAATATAAGAAAAACGTGTGTGCACACACATACGCATGCATACACATATGAACGTACACACACAGACACAGACAAGTTACCAGGTGTTCAATAAAATGAAAGTAATTATACAATAAAATTACTTGCATTGTATGTCACAGAATTTTAAATAAATTCTTACTTCATGCTTATAGCTATGTAATGTAATGGTTTACTTGTATCTTTTGTCTTTATCATTGAAGAGAGCATTTGAAATCCCCTAGTATTAAGGGGCTGACATTGGCCACATTTTAACTCAGGTATTGTGGTATTGGCACTGGTACTAAAGAATTCTTTGTCACTACAAAGGAATTAATACTGTCTATACAACTTTTTATTTCAAGTATATTCAGCAAATTATGTTAATCAGGCAACATGCTGCGACTGATCTTGGTAATATTCAGGCCCTCTATAATCACACAAATGATAATAGACAATAACATTCAATTTGTTAGTTATAATTTTACATTCAATTCCCTACTATACATTGATCAAAAATACAATTAAATAACCAAAGAGCCTGTACAACACTTGTCACCAAATTGAATAAATCTTCAGCAAGATATAATATAAGAAGAAATTTTAATCCTAACAAGTATTTCCATATTACAAATATGTCACACTTTTATCAATTATTGATTATAATATTTATGATAAACAAAATGTACCACATCAAATGTAAAATTGAGATCTTAGATATCTAACATATTTGATGCAGTTGTATATTTTCATTTGTATGATGAAAGAGGATCCGAAGAGGACCAAAAGTGATCACAACATGTTGCCTGAGTTATATTATTTGCTGACAAGACATAAAATACAAAGTTATGTTGATGATGTTAATTCATTTGTAGCCCTTTGTAACACAGAAGGATGCTTAACATAAACAATGGTCTGTCAACTGGACCATACATTATCACAACAGTGCAAAACAAAGTCAATAACATTTAACAGTAATAAAATTCAAAACCAATATAAAATATTACATGTCTAATTTGAGGTGTCCACACCATTAATGACAGAGATTCAGGTCTTTTGAGTTGTTATGCTGTACTTCAAAGGAACATAGGCCTTGAATATGTATGTAGAATGTTTCTTCAACACAATGGGAACCATAAACTTGTTACTCAGCATAACAACTCAGAAGACATTAATCCTCAAAATAAAGTCACTTTAATCCCTTAACTGAAACATAAAAATTAGTGCACTGGTGAATCATTTTGACTCAAATTCATATCAGATTAAAACAGCTTGGAATGTTGATTTTAAACATGACATTTGATAACACAAGTCCATAACATGTAAAAAATGTGAAAATGTTTGTGATGTGTAGTAATCGTTTTAGAATATGCCCTGGGAGCCCTTGTCTCTTTCCCTTTGCATTTTAAAACAACTATTAAAAACTGTTGTTTCTGAAATATGAACTCTTCAAGTATCAACTGTGATCAATTTGTGACTTTTCTTTTCTCAGAAATGTTACACAGCTGACAAAATTACTGACATCTGAGTATTCTCTTTACATTCGTGCTGTGGAAAGAGTCTCTACAACACCCAAAATTTGTTTTGGAAGGATTTATAAATATCATATCCATATGACATTCAATAAGCATTGTTCCCTAAATTATAAAAATGAAACAAAAATTCCTGACAATGTTAAATGCAGCTCATTTATTCCACTTAAGTATCATAATTTTTAACACAAACCCCAAGAATATTGATCACATCTTCACATCTTGGCATGAGTTTAAAAATTCCATAACAATGGAAATTGGGCTGCTGCATTTGCAAACAATTCATAGTCATATTCACTTCCTCATTATTGTCAAATGTAATGTACGTAATGTAATGTAAAGTACAGAACTCCCAAGTGACTCGCTGGTTATCCAAAATCAGTTCCTCCATTCATTCAACTTTCACAAGTGTCCCTGTTGTGCTGGGCCTGCTGGTGTAATCATTACTACTACAAGCATCTCCCCATTTCACCAATTGGACATTAAAGAAGTAATGCATCCAGATGAGGCATTTAAGAGCGACGTACATTTTCGCACATATATCAGTTAGGATTGTAGGCTCTTCCACACAGATTTTTACCAAAATTGGTCAAGAAATATGGAAGCCACAGGTAGATATGTATTTACACCATTAAATAACCATGGCTGTCACTAAGCCGAATTTTAAAAAACTCCGACTACTTTGAAAACATTACATAAATAACTGGGACATGGTATTTCAGGAACATATGACAAATGCTTTAGTCACTGCTACTTTGTTTCAGCAGAAGGATAGATGTGGCCTACACATGAGACCCTCTCATCCTCTAAGGAAATAATGTCCAACAGCAAAGAGATGCGACGCTGTGGAGCAAGAGTGATGAATGCAGTCAAAATTGAGACACAAAAAAAATAGATTAGGCTGTTAGGATAGCTGAGGTAGTATAAACAAAACATATAAAGAACTGAGCACTAATCACACGATAAATTTAAATTTGAAAATGTAATGCGGCTGTGCAGAAAAAGCGTAAATGTAGTGTCGTCTCTGCCTACAACTACGTCATGCCTTTGCCGATTTTCATTAAAGAGCTCCCTTTGGGGGATGCCTTATAGGGCCTACCGAATTTCACCAAAACAGAACATAAATATGGACGGTACAGATGGACATTATGAAATTAAGTCTTTTGCTTTCTAGACATTTGCAAATCACTTTAAATCCCAGTGGTTACTACACCTACTGCCACGTCTAACACTGAAAACATTTCCACACAAAAAGTTTGTGTGTCTTCCATATGAATCTCACAATAATCCATGTAACTACACTGTTGCAGCTGGGCTTTCTGATTGAAGCACACTGTGATCTCTGTGAGGTATGAAATGAACACATATGTGATACAGTATATGCCAGACGCCTTAGTATTCATTCCTCAATTAAACACCAGCCTGCATTAGTATTTTTTTTTTTTTACAAATTAGTTTCTGTGTGTCCAGCGATACTAGATTCTTAGAATAGTCATGTACGCAGAAGTTCAGGGTGTTTTCTGTGAACACTTATATAAGATGCAGGGATTTTGTAGACGTCTTAGTATTAAGTCCTTAATTAAATTCCATCGTGCAATGAATTTTTACATTTTTCATATAACTTTCTTTATGTTTACTGGATCTTCCTATTATAGTATATTTTAATGGTATTATTTTCGAATAATTCACACAATCTGTCGAACCGGCGGCCGTTGACTTCATTGTGAGCCTTGCAGCGACCCACAATGTTTGCCTTGTACCCTCTCAAATGCACCTCACATGTTTATGAATATACGCCCATGCTGATTCAATTCCATTTACCAGATCCATTTCTGTTTCCACAGGGTTCCCATAAATGGGGCTCATGCAGCGACCCCAAAAGATACTATCTACCTTCAAAGACCTCTTCCCTCTTACAATCCTCAAAGTGTTTCGGAATTATTCAGTAACATCCTGCGTTTGTATGCATATGGGACTTTGGAGGTAACCCCAGAGGAAGTACAAGGGGGTGCTGATAGGTCCTTAGCCCGACGAGGAAGGAAACAAGCTACAGTGACCAAACTCGGGATTTATTCCACATATTCCCCACGATGCTCAATACACTTCTTAGACCGTTGCTGTAACTTATGCAAGCCACTCAAAAAAATTCAGAATGTTGTATGTCCAACCAGATCTCCGCAGCAGCAATGACCTCCGCGTCGGACGAAAAATGGCGACCTTTCAATTGTTTTTTCAGTCCAGGGAACAGGTGGTAGTCCGATGGGGCCAGATCCGGAGAATAGGGTGGGTGATCGAGACATTGGAAGGCCAAGTAGGCCACTTTCTTCTGGGTTGCATGTGCCCGGTGAGCCGGGACATTTTCGTGCAAGAACAAGACCCCCTTGGTGAACTTCCCGCGGCGGTTTGCCTTCAAAATGTCCTTCAATTGCACCAGCAGAGATGAGCAATACTCCGCGTTGATAGTTTGGCCCTTTGGAAGACAATCAATGCGAAGGATGCCGTCTTGATCCCAAAAAATCGAGGCGAGAACTTTCCCAGCGGATTTTTGCACTCGGAATTTTTTGGGGCGGGGCGAGCCGCTATGCCGCCACTCCATTCATTGTTGCTTTGTCTCCGGGTCATAGTGATATAACCAGGTTTCGTCCATGGTCACCAATCGCGAAAGGAAATCATTTGGATCGCGCCGAAAAAATTCCGAAAGTTGTTCAGACGACTGGCACCGTTGACGTTTTTGATCCACGTTCAGGCATTTCGGGACCCACTTAGCGGAAAGCTTCCACATGTACAAATCTTCACGAATGATGGACCCAAACCGCTCACGTGAGATGCGCAGTTGCTTAGCTATTGATTTACCCGAAATCCGGCGGTCATCCAAGATTAGCTAGTGAATTTGATCAATAATCTCCGGGGTGGTCACTGTTTTGGGTCGTCCAGGACGAAGCGCATCACAGGTGAAAAAATCACCATGTTCAAACTGGGCCACTGAGTTTTTGACGGTGGCATACGATGGTGCATGTCCCCCTAATGTTTCTGTCAGAATGGCGTGAATTTCATATGGTGCTTTGCCTTCCAGGAAAAAAAAACTTGATGACAGCTTGTGTCTCCATGTTGTTGAAATCGCGCGCGTCGCCTGACATGCTTCCTTTCAGCCTCTGTAACAAGAAAAGACTTGCAATTCGGCACTCTTCTTTCCAACGACACTATCGTCGGGCTAAGGATTTATCAGCACCCCCTCGTAATCAAGCGGTCCCAAGTCTGAGGATCGCGGTGTGCATGCGAACCCCTCCCCACTTCACCAGTATTTACGAAGTACTGCGTCTGGATGACGACTTTAAGAGCAAAGCACATTTTCGCCCATTTCTCAGCAACAATTGAAGATATTTTCTACTACTACACATGCTGATCCTTCCACGCATGCGCTACTTACAATGTCGGTTTGCTTGTGATCTGTCACTAAAGAAGAGCACTTTACTTTTAGAGCAAAGTACCTTTTCGACTGTGTCTGTGCTCTGTAATGAATGTCAAATTTTGGAAGACTCTAGTTACTTTGGGTAAATGACGTACCACACCACATAGCTCAACACGTTGGCAGTGAGGTGGCTTTCTGTGCAGCAGTTTGTCACACAGTAGAGAATGCCTGAGAAGACAGTTTGCGTACCACAAGGTAAGTGGCCTCTCTCTAATTAATGAAGTTTGCTACATACGTGGAGAGGCCTCCAGGCTCATTACTTAGAAGAAAGTTACTTTAGAGTGTTCAGGATTTATTTGGCTTCAAATTGTACAAGGTAAGTCATGCTGAATGTATTTACAATTTTATGCTCCCTCTGATAATCTCCAAGTCAGGTTGAGCACTTTTGGTTTATGTTATTTGGCTACACTTTTTAAAATTCAAATTATAAGACTTTGGTGCTGAAATGGGTTTAGCATAGGTTCAGGGAAGGCAATTGCTTTGATTGACTGGAACAACTTTGGCGTTTATTTAAACATGTAAACTTGTGTATAAATTGTAAATTGTCTATTTTGCCAATAGCTTAACCCTGTAGCAAGATAGCTTTAGTAAATTAGACTATACCATTAGCAATAAAGAGTTCTTACTCAGCAACAACGTCCTTGAGTCCCCAGCTAGCTACATGAACTGATAGAATTTTGCGCACACTGAAGTTTGCCTACAGGTAACAATCCCTCCGGAGGCAGTAACGATATTTAGATTGGAAGCAGCTGTCAGTAATCTATGAAAAACCCAAAACTGAATGGTGGCAGTACTATCAATACTGTGAAGACCTAGACGACGTGAGTAGAACCGTTGAAGTCACACTATCTATAGTGTCTCCTTTGGTAGGATGTATTTTGAGTCAGAACTATCACCGGGAGGTACTATACTTCCATACGTGTGATTTTTTTTAAACTCCACTCTTTGCATATTTCCCCGCATGCTGTATGTGTGATGTAAGCTTGGTTTACATCGGTCTGTAATATGTAATATGTAATATGTTTCATCCACATAAAATGCAACACTCTATCAACTTCTTCATGGGACCAAGCCTCATGATTCTCCACCATTCCACATCAACCTATACCTAACAGCATCTACTGACTGACTCTTGCACCATCTGATGCCTGTTACCCTTATCACAAGTGCCACCTCCCAGCCTTCCTACCACCCCCTCCATAAAAAAGGTTTGATTAACACAAAAGTTAAGTATAGGGAACCTTACTTATTGAACATGCCATGTAAATACTTGTAACATGACAGCACAAACACAGTCCACATATGGTATTATCCCAGTAATGAGGAACAAGATCTGGTATTCTGGGATGTAACAGAATGCAACTATATGATAGACAGGTACTACACATTTTGGAGAAAATTACTGTCTGCAACTTCTCCTCTGCAAACAGAGGGAGCTAGCTCCTCTGAAACATTTGTACCCATCTAACCACCTCACAGCAATGCCTTTCGGAAGAAAATGAGCTTGAAATTTTACACCTTTTGTGCAGTAGCATTCAAAAAAATCTGTGTTTAACAAAGGTTACTTCTTCATTACAAAAATAATGACATTTTAAGACGGAAAGGTACTGGAATGTATACACTCACGGCAATTATGCTGCACTCTCCAGGTAGACAGATCAACACTCGAATCAGCAGCTGTGCACTCTAATACAAAGCCAAGGAGTGCTTGACACTGACAGCCAGCCTCTATTGAGTTGGTAGCTTGCAGACATGAACATGTAGTCTCAATGCAGTGTGAAACATACCTCTCCACATTCACTACTCCCCTACACTGTGCAAACAGTGGTTCCCTGTAATAGCATGTTTCAGTGATAGACATTTTAACACATGTTGGAAATTTGTGAAGGAACTACATCATATTTCTTCACTAAGGTCTAGATTTTCAGCCAAACTGTGCCTACAAAAATATAGGGAATAAATTATGCACATTCACATAAGTAATCTCATATGGAACATTACTGTAACCTTAAAATATATTCACCTTAGAGCCAGACTATTCACTGTAAGAACATGAAGAAGAGAAATGTTTCACTCCATTGAATTTTGAGATGATTAGGGAGGTACACACGATTCTGATTCAGAAGTTAGGTCATGCAAAAATTTTACAACAGAATGTGGTGGTGCTGGCAAGAATGTATTTTTTCCTTGCTTTATGATGATGCATGCACTAAGGCTCAGTTTTCATACTCGTAGCAAAGTGAAGAATCTACTCGCTTGCTTGCCTGGTCCAGTGCACACACTGCTACTGAATGCCGATTGCTATTCCACCAACTTCACAAGACAGTACAATGCAAAACTGGCAGTTCAAGCTGCTTTGTTCTGCGTACCTCAAAAAACTGCACTACGTTGACTGACATTTACTGTTCCTCTGTTTTGCTTACCTCACAAGACAACCCATATGCAGAACTCTCAATTAGTGTCACTTTGTGTAGTGTGCCCTACAAGAGAGCACACATGCAAAACTGTCACTTATAATTTCTTTGTTCTGCTTACCTGACAAGAGAGCACATGTGCAGAGCTTTCTCCTGTAGACTTGGCTGACATAAAGCAGGTCTGCATTTTATGTCAAGGAAGGGATTAACCCAGCTATCTACAAATTCAGTTGTTGTTCTTCCAAGTTTCCCATCAGGCTTCATTTTATCATCTGTCATGTTCCGATTGAAGAAGCCACACAGTCCATCAACACGGCCAGCAAGTTTACCTGGCATCTGTATTTCCAATCAATATTAATTCAGAAAGTATTCCAAGGGATGATGAAATACAATTTTTGAATGGTACATTTAATCTTACATGAAGATGAAATTTGTGTTATAAAAAAAAAGTCTTGTGATAGGTATTCATATGCACATTTAAAAGTCAAGTCAAATTGTACAGAAGACTGTACCAGCTAACACCAGATGCTTGCAGTTTGCAGCCTTTATACATAACACAATATGCAATGCGATTTAATAAAAAACCCCTCAAGCTTCCAGTCAGTTTTATTAATACTGAAACATCCTTCAAGTCTTGGAGTTCAAATACCCCCACTGTCAATAATTTAAAATAAAAATTGGCTTCCTTATCATTCATTGTAAACTTATGTAATAATTTACCTTCTTACCTTAGCATTCTGTTTCATTAAAAATATTACAAAATTTCAAGTTTGCCTAATTCATTCAATAGTTATTCTGCACCCTTCTACAACCATGCAATTCCATCCATCATACTTCTGTCTGTCTGATATATTAAGTGCAAATTGTTAGTTTAACCATGATGATTCACTTATATTTTCTATTTTTCATTTACATTTATATGATGACCAATCATTACAAACCCATTCATCTTTATTTAACTAACACTATAATTTATTTCTTCATTTAATTTGCATACATAAAATAATGACGAAGGCCACACTTTCCTGTGAATCTAACATCATTTGCTTTCGACAACTAATCACATAACCCTTTTATTTCTTCTTCTAACCACCTCATAAAATTGGGTTTATAAATATGGAAAGTGAGGCTCAGTTATAACCACAACATATCTACATTTTTAACTGTGAACTCACTGCCTTCTCCTTTCACACTCACATCACCTCTTTCATGACATATGAAATTGGCATAATCATTCTGATGATATCCTCTTTAAGATATACTACAAATTTTCATGTACCTCCAAATCTCATGATTCTTCTACTGTCTGTCCAACAATTAATAGGAAAACAATGATCACAGAATTTCCACATCCATCCACCTCTCTGACTTTGGAAATATAACATACATGTCAAGAAAACTTTTAAAAACTTCCTTGTGGGAAGTGACACTGCATCACTGCATAGCTGGATCCTAAATTTTGTGACAACATAGTGCCCTTATCTTTAGTGGTCAAGATGTTTAAAATGAACCAAGCAAAACATTTTATTAGACAATTTCACCCTTGAAGATGAGGAAATTACCATGCCTCAAAATATCATGATCTGACTATCCATTGATGTAGTTTCATATGCCAGAACAGAATCCTTGGCTACACTTCTGCAAAAACCTCAAAATTCACACAAAATTTTGCATGCTTTTTTAAAAAACCTTTTGCATTTCAAAATCTACTATCAATAACTTACCCCCCCCCCCCCACACACACACACACACACACACACACACACAAACTGTCACAGACCTATGCTGACCCACTTCTCCCCTCCTA
>Ga0136643_10003904_pt1 | contig 20305 bp, 13 predicted proteins | sample TergutLab28metaG_FD_96883 | JGI IMG/M metagenome (GOLD analysis project Ga0136643, IMG submission 96883) | Labiotermes labralis P1 segment gut microbial communities from Petit-Saut dam, French Guiana - Lab288 P1 (version 3) (version 3) | ecosystem: Host-associated > Arthropoda: Insects >...
CTGAAGGAAAGACCACTTGGGAGACCCAGGCATAGATGGGAGGATAATATTAAGATGGATCTTCAAGAAGTGGGATGTCGGGGTATGGACTGAATCAAGCTGGCTCAGGATAGGGACAGGTGGTGGGCACTTGTGAATGTGGTGATGAACCTTCAGGTTGCATGAAATGTGGGAAATTTCTTGACTGGCTGAAAACCAGTTAGCTTCTCAAGAAGGACTCTGCTCCATGGAGTAAGTAGTTCCTTCTTGAACGACCTGATCAGTAGGAAGTAAAAATTCAAAGCACTGTTGTACGATCTTCTGTGGCAAAAATACTAGCACATGCTGTTGCTCAGAGGATTAAGCTTCCTTTAGAAATGGGAAACAAAACCTGTGTCACTACTCTTACAAAGTAGTTAATGAGTCACAGGATATATACAAAATTTAGAAGATGCAGCAAAGGTATTCTATACAGATTTACTGTATGTCAAGCAGAGACATTCATACTACTGGTTCTTGTTTCATTTTTGCTTCTCCACTGCTACAGATTAGCACTTGTACTGTTATACCAACATGAGCATTTGTATATGATGAAAGCTGTAATGATTGCAGCCAGACATTCAAATAGGGTTGTGCCTCTGTTTCAGTTAGAACATGACTTTTCAGCTTCAAGTCATAATACACTCCTATCAATGACCTCTCTCACATATAAACTGAAATTAATTTTGTATAGTATAATTTTTTTCCACTGACTTGAACTTACATGGAATACTTGAAATACACTATTGTAACACTAATTTGTACGTCAGCACAACTGTTTTTATTACATTAGGTAATATGTAGGCTACATGTTTCGACTAAAAATAGTCATTTTCAGGCCTATTCTTTAAAGGTTAAGTCACAGGATGCTGTGCACACATTGAGATCCCAATGTGTGCACAGCATGTAGCCTACATATTACCTCATGTAATAAAAACAGTTGTGCTGACATACAAATTAGTGTTACAATACATATTCAAGCACTTCGTGATGTCTTCATTCAAACTGAAACACACTGCTTGAGTAGACCATCCTTAACATTTTGGTGTACAATGGCCTCACTTTTCATACTAAGGGGTGATATAAGGTTACTTGGGAACAGGAACATATTTTTTAAATATATATAGAGGAATATTTTTGGCTGTAAAATATGCATTAGAAAAAGGCAGCCATAGAATACACAGAAACTCCTCATGATGCATATAGCTTCCACACAGTACAGTTGTGAAATGATGTTTTACAGGCTAATAACAGTTAACAGTTACTGATACTAACAAGTCACCAAAACAAAATGAAAACAGCCAGTAATTTAAACAGCATATAGTGGAAGATAAAACACAAAATCAAAATAAAAGTATAATGACATCCATCCATCCATCATCATAATCAAGGTGCTATGCCATGTGGTATGATACAGCGTAATGCCATCCCTTCAGTGAGCTGCCAAAATGAAATCTAATGGTACACTGTGTACATTCCTATATTTTGCAGTGTGAGTATAGTGCCAGAGAAAACCTAAAAGAAGCATGAACACAATATTTTAAGCTGTCAAATGCCCAGCAACTTCACCAACTTCTGCTTACAGAACCAAGGTAACGACCATCCCACATTCCAAAGACATCAACAAGAACTATGTTCAACCACTCTCAATAATTGCACATAAGAGTACATACTTCCTACTCCTCTCTCAGGTACCAAATCCTGAAAACACTACAGTAAGACAGCTCACATAACTGGTACCTACCCTTGATGACAGGTATTATGAACCCCGCTGTCAGTCAGAGAAGAGAAGGAAGGCAGAGAGTGAAGAGCACAAAAAAATAAAAATAAAGAGAAAAGAAGAAAAGATAGAATCAGCTACTGAAAGGAACATATACATACAACATGCACTACAACAAGACAGTGTGTTCTTGTTACCGCAGCAACCAGGCATGTCAGTGTTTAGTCACTATTCATCCTCACTTCTTGGTGAAGCTGTGCTGGAAAGGTAAACAGGGTACAGAAACTGGCTAGATGCGCAACAGAGATTGTTCCTGGAGTTAAACAAACTCAACTGGCTTCTAGATTTACAGTACAGAAATTTATAATGCACATTGTTTATAAATGAATCCAAAAGCACTATGTACACCTGAAAAAAATCTAGTCCCAACAAACTTTGATTGATAACACCACTTTTTTTTTTGCAATTACACAAAATTTCAATTACAATTAAAGAAGTTTAACATCTTGCACAGTGAGTACCCTATTACCTGACCAAAAGACGACTGTGTATTTCCATAAGTTCACTAGTTTGAACATTGTACTTTCAAAAATTTCACCTTAATATCTAACTTATCTACACCAGGAGTATCAAATGGAATGTAGAATTTACAGCAATATGTGGGTTGATGAGCTAATCTGACAGCATTAAATTTTTAGATAAATTCTATTTAATGATTCAGACTGTGTGTACAATTTTATCTCCTAACTTGAGACATAAAAGAAAATATGCACTCGGCTATAACATGGTAACATATTAAGACATTACATCAACTAGTGTTCAACAGAGTGAACATATGCATTATTCAACTAATGGAAAATTTCAATTAAAGAAACACATTTTTACAGAACTAACATTCTGAAGGAGTGTTAAAGCCTACCGTATATTCTCAAATCTAATCCACACCCGAATCTAATCCACACTAGTTTTTGCTGATTCCTTAAACGAAAAAATAGTTAGTTTGCGGTCCTAATCCACACCTTTTCTTCAACTGCCCCTTGCCTACAAGGCAGACTGATTGAATAATACTGGATGTTACCAATGCTTTAACCGTTATCTAATGCGCCGTGTATGAAGTGGCCATTTAACTCCCAGCTGTACAGTTATGAGTTATGAATGATGACGGCGAGTCTGATGAATAATAAATTATAAATATTATATAATATTATAAATAATAAATAAAATAATACATTATTTTATTGTATCGTATTGTTCTTACAGCATGTACAGCGGCTCTATCATTTTTCCAAAATCCAGCTCATGACCGCGAATCTAATCCGCATGCAATTCTAATCCACATCTGATTTTTTAGCCCTCTGAAACCGTAAAAAGGGTGCGGATTTGATTCGAGAATATGTGGTATATCTTCAGAGTCAAGTAGTGGCAGAATAGTCTTCTTAAACTGCTTAACCCTGGCGATGGAGGCACTATGCTCCTTTGAAATGTAACAACAGTCAAACTCAGTTATAATGTCATTGTAGGGAGTGAATAAAATGTCATTATAAATGTTTGTTGCTGTAAATGAGGTGTAACGTAAAAGTGAAGGAAAATTACTTCAAGACAAAATACATGCCTGCAGGCATATTACTTAATGTTAATGTTATTATCTATTTAAAATTTAAATTACAATTAAAATGCAGAAATACTAAAAAGTACTCTTCTATAATTCTAAATTTACATATAGGTTTATGTTAAAAAAATACATAAACTTAAAATTAATTTTGGATAAGCAATAATTATCATAAGAAGAGGACTGCTCACTGGTACACTGTCACTTCTATCTAGCTTAAATCAATTAAGCAGTGCCTCATTGACATCACTTCACTCAGGCTTTCAAAATCACTTTATTCTCAATCCATTCTTCTCAAACACACTGATAATTTTCCAAACTGTTTGGATCATAGAATTTATGAGATAAAATTCCTGACACATGTAAAATTTATTTTTGTCCACTCTCTACTTGTCACATCACTTTAACTTTTCCTTCGATGCTGAAAACCTTCCTTTTGTTTGTGACTGTAGCCATTTTATTACATTACCAGTCACCTCTTACATGGAGGAGTAGAAAAGTAGAGGGCAACCTTGTGCACAAAGTGAATTGCCATTACTATTGTCATTTTCCAGGCCTGGAATTTATGTAGTTACCTGATACTGTTGAGGGCTTGCCCACTCAAGGACAAGGAGATGGTTGCTTTCTCAAAACAGCCTACTTCTTGGAAAATTATAATGGAACCAATGACTGGCAATGCTCTTACATATGTCATACTAAGCAAGGCGGAGGAACACGTGCCTTATGGGGAATTAGTTGGTACCAAAGAAGGTGTAATGCTACAGCCAGGGTGTCGTACAAAACATGGTCGTTATAACCAAGTTCAACTGCATTCATCAGTTGGTACAAGGCAACATCACTGACAATTTTGACTTTCAAGTCTCTGGTACTGTTTAAAGCATACAGAAGCATAGTTAACACACATGACATGTACAAGTTGCATTCTGGGAAGTACAAATGATACTAATAACATCACAACACAAGGGGATAACATATTCCCATTTCAACAGTAAGAATGTACATCACAGGAAATGAGACTCTGTTCAGGAAAACACAAGTGAATAACACTGCCATTCCACTAAAAGGACATAAAGCAATCCCATTACAGGCCTGGAGAGGCCCTGAGGGTTCCAGGAGGTTGAGGCTCCCAGATTTCAAGACAATCGGCTCATGAAGGTGGTAAGGTTGTCAGTCCTACACGCCAGCCGCCTTTACCCCCAGGAAATATTCCTGGTACTCATTTCTGTTAGAGACTGAGTCAACCCCAGGGCCATAGTGCAGCCGGAAGGATTATGTCAATGAAAAAGTTCAATGACACCATCAGGAACCGAGCCTGCCACCTTCCGGCTTGTAGCCCAGTGCCTCAACCAACTGCACCACCGTGTACCCCACTAAAAGGGCATACCATGAGTTAAATGTTTTGATTTCTGCTGTCTTTCATGCATTACCAGCCAAGACACTTCAACAAAAATTCATTGCAGACTGTGGCTATCACAGCTTGAATAGTCAGATGTTTGATTCTTTCTGTGGAGGCTTCAATCCCAGGGTAAAATGGCACGGGCAGTCTGTTTCCAAATACTTTTCTTAACAGTTGTTATTCCAGCAATGCTCTACACTTCTCTGCCACAGCTCCTGATGACAGCAATAGGGCCAACGAACCAACCAACCAGGTACTTATCACAATTGTGGCCCTTGGCCAGGGCTTCATATCTCACCTTGCACCCATTTGGTGTGCAAAATTTTCATCTTACAGAAAACTTCAGGCTTTTTTAAGATATGCAAGTTCATTCCATTTTATAAACATACAAGCGTGTGCGTGTGTGTGAGCGCGCGCACACACACCCACACAAACACACACATAACTGGAATATCCTTCAGTGAATCTGAGATATTCTAATGGACATTTCCAGCTTCTACTAACATTCCCTTACACACTGCTTACAACTATTCAAAGGCTCTAATACCGCAATCACACAAATTACTCATATCATTATAAACTACACAACACAAAAATAGCCACATTGGTGAGAATCTCTTAAGTTTGCATACCTTGACAATCAAAGAATTCATCATCACTACCAGAGTCTGAATCCCGAACAATGCTCTCCATTCTCCAGTTGGCCATCTGTAGATCAAAGCTTTTGGGCGAGACAGAATTTGGAGAGTGAAGGGCTCCCTTAGAATTGCTGTGAGACCACACCCTCCTGCGTCCCTCCATATCCTGGACCGAAATACCACCTCCCCCACACCCTACATCATCAGGATGCCTGTGAAACATTTCACTGACAGATCACTGTTTTCCGATTGCACACAGTACTTCAAACACAAAACTATGATCTAAAGGAAGAGTTTCTGGTTACCAAACACAATTACAATCACTACCACAGTACCTTCATATCAGTGACCATTAAAGGCATATATTCTTCATCAATTTTCTCTTAAAATAAACTGTACTGACAATCCTATGTGTTGACTAATGTTCTGTTATCTCCCACTGTAGCTCTGCACAATTAAAACTTAATGCATTCAATTGTTACAAAGTAATGAAGTGACAATGGTTGTAACTTGCTTATGTACTACAAGAACCAGTTATGGTCAATCAATAACCAGACCAGAAACAAAGAAACATAAACTGGACAAAAGGATTTCAAACACATGTAAGTCCAGACATCAGTCTACTGGTTCTTAGACATTTTGAAGAAATGACAGAATTATGCACAAATAGTTAATGGAATTGCAACAAAGGGATATAGTAGCACTACACTTCCACAGTCTTCCTGTACGTGACCAGCACAACAATCAACAGACAAGTGTTCTTGAAACTGCAGTCCACATTCTGCTGCTGGTCCATACAGTATTATACAAAACCTATTGTTATTTTACAATATATTTAATGCTGGAAACAATAAACACTTGATTCTTTGGCAATGGGCAGGGAATAAGTGTCAAGTGTAACAATGAATGGTGGCAAAAATGTGTATGACTCTAAAACTGGTGCAGTAGGAGGGCAGTTACACACATCAGCTCTGATAATCTAATGGTGTTTCATTCCATTATTCACAAAGAGGCACAGTGCTGCCAACTCTTTTCATTCCAGACAAAATAAGTTATGGGCACTAAAATTTTAGCAGCACAAAACAAGTGGTGCAATGGTTTGAACTCCTGTCAATTACAACTTTTTCTGGACGATGTCAGATTAGAATATGATGAAGATGATAATGATGATGATAATGTCAGCTACTTGGTAGTGAGATGGTTGAGAAGAGATGCGATGAAAAGTAGACTTCTTCATATGTGAACTGCAAGAGACATCTTAACGACAGAATGGATCAGAAATGGGTCACGGCTCTTTATTTGATGTAGACAAAACAACATATCTTAATGAACTCAAAATAAAATGTTAAGAAGATAAATTGATGAAATCAAAATAAAATGTCAAGAAGATAAATTGCCTGTGACACGTTTTCTCATGTTAAGGCCTTTGAAGTAAAATTGAACCTACTGCACAAACACATCAGTGAAAAAAACCTTAACCATTTTCCATCTTACAAAACTGTTTTTGAAACTTCAACTTCAACAGGTGATTGGAAGACAATGAACGACAAGTTTATTGGCATCACTCAACAGCTCCAAAACAAATTTCTTTCACAGTTCATAGATTTTCACACAAGGACAAATGAAATCCAAAGACTCCAAAACCCTTTTGCATTTGACATGTATCATGTTCCAATGCATATGCCAACAGAGGTAACTAACTTATAAAATAATGCCGCATAAAGAATGCTTTCACAGAGGGAAATGTACAGCAGATTATGGATGATCACTTAAAATGTAAACACCATCAAAACTTTCACGAAGAAAATGCTCACAGCTTTCGACAGCACTCATCTTTGTGAACAAGCATTTCTGGTTTAGAAATTTAAAAGTACATTCTGTACCCAGCTTACGGATAAACACCTGCAGGCTACAACATGCATTTCTTATTTTGGTTAAAAAAACACACACAAATGTCTGGAATTCCACCAGACAGCATAATGAAAGAGTGTAATGACTGCAGATATTCCTACTCACTAAACTGAGTTTAAAGAACATGTCAAAGACAATAGTCTTTTGACCCATATTGTTTCTTTGGGTCCTTACACAAGGATGTGTTGGGAAAATACTTATAATAAAACCAGCTAGATGCACTAATTTCTCAAATTGATTTTTGGAATAAAACTCTACATGTTTCAGACATTCCTCTGTCCATCATCAGGAGTTTTTCAATGTACAAACAGCAATGGTATATGTCATACAGGATTTGCTGACAGCAAAACCTGTATGACATATACCATTGCTGTGTGTACGGTGAAAAACTCTGGATGATGGACAGAGGAATGTCCGAAACATGTAGAGTTTTATTCCAAAAATAAATTTTAGAAATTAGTGCATCTAGTTGGTTTTATTATAAGAATTTATTACAATGCACCGTCACCTGATCACTCACACACACACACACACACACACACACACAGTAAATTGGTTTCCATATAACCTACCATCTCACCTGAGAATAATTTCAGTAGGTGAATCTTCAGGACTACCATCTCCTGAACCATCTGTCTGAATGGTTGGTACAATATCAGATTTCTTTAAAACAGGAGGACTGGGCATCTCCTGCTCTGTCTTCTCAATACTACCTAGAGTAGCCTGTAGGGTCTTGGCCATTGAAGAATCCTGAGGAGTGGTCACAGCACCCACTGTGCCCCCATTAGTTGATGCAAAGCCTCTGTTCAGCTCATCACTGGCATCTGGGGATTCACTGTCGCCCATTCCCATCTTTCTCTTCAGGGCTTCTTGTGTTTGTCTCTCAATCTGGCGAATGTCTTCCATTGATAATCCGTACCATTCATCCTGCCACGCCCAAGCTTGTCGATGAGCACGAAGCATTGTCTTCCGGAGAGCTATTAGAAAACACACAGCATGGTATAAACACCATTAAAACATGGAATCCTAATTGCAATATATTTGTGGAGGGAAAAAATAAAATAAAAAAATAATATCATTTACAGGCATTAACCTGTATTAATTTCAGCGCCAATGTATTAAAAATCACTCCTCATTTACGGTAATTTTCCAACGTATAGGAAAGAATCTGACTTACTTTGCAGCAAGTTCTTCAGTAATGTGCCTTTAGGAGGCATTTGAGAGAAACTCACATATAACAAACCTGCTGAATACATGCATGTATAATACACTGAATTACATTACATTACACTATAAGTCATGAAGGAAAATAAATTCACAAGAAAATCTAAACAGAGATCAACTGGACACAAATTGTTCTAACTTTTGTCAAAATCCACTGGACACAAAATTGTTCTGAATTTTGTCCATTTACAAAACCAGTATCATGGATCTAGAGGATCCAATAAAAATGAAAGAAAGAAAGAAAGAAAGAAAAAAGCTACATAAAACATATTTTAAATTAATACTAACAACTTATGCTCAAACATGGGCACTTAAAAACTGAAAAGAACAATTTTTAAGAAAGGCATATAAAATGTCAGAGAAATAATGATGAGGAAACAAGGCTAGAACTGAAAATTAAATTTTCATTAAAGCTGAAATTCAAAATCTCTTAAGAGCAACTTGAGGGTAGCAAATACAATAGTGTTGCCACATAAACATCGAGAGCATGAAGACCAAGAGAAATTAAGTTTAAAGGAAAGAGGTCCATATGGGATGACCAGAATGAGATGATTCATTCAGGTAATGGAAGACCACATAAAAAGAGGAAAGGGCTGGCATGAACAAGGAAATCTGCAGGATGAAAGAAGATATTGAAGAGTTTTCATTCACTGACCCAAATAAGTGGAAATTAGGCTAGAAAAGGAAAATATTTTGAGTTTAACAAAAACTTATCAATGGACTCCTGTGAGAGGCATAACATAAAAGTCACTGGGTCCTGGCCCTTGAAGACAGTAGCAAATGGTTACTTGACATTGAAAAAAGAATAATCATTTCCCTTCCGGTATTTTAAGTTCTCCTCCTCCTCCTTCTTCTTATTCTTCTTCTTCTTCTTCTTCTTCTACTTCTCTTCCTCCTTCTCCTTCTTGTTTGTTCTAGCTCTTACAATATGGAAAACTTGTAATGGATGTGAAATACCAAATGTCAAAACCTTAAAACTATGTTATTTACACACAAATTTCATAAAACCTATCAATTTCATTAGCAACTTAAACCTTTTCCTCACCTACTTGCAATAAGTCACTTACTGGCGTTTTCTCCAGTGCCATAGTGACCAAGGTCAGACAGTAACATGCTGTCACACAACAAAACATTTCTCTTCCAGAATGCATTGTGACTTGTAGATATTTTCTCTGTTGTCAGATTGCATAAGTAACTTACCTTCCTTTTTCCTTGGATATATGTATAACATTTGCTGTTAAGTTCTTTACAGTGACAACTATCAACTGAATACTTTAAAAAATGGCAGGCCTGGCACATAAGCTAGCAGCAGAGTTTCTGGGAACAAAAGTGTTAGAAGCTTACTTTCAAAATCGGAACGAGAATCAATGCAAAAGAAACTCACCTACATCATGTATGAATTTTTCTAATTTTGTCTGCATTCCCCAGTATCGGAACTCCACTCTGCATAATTTGTAAGCACACATGATGGATTTTCCATTTGGAAGTGGCATTTGCTGACCCTAACAATTAATAACAAACTAAAAAATTCAAGAAAATGTGGCAGTTACTTCACAAGACAGGACATAAATTATATAATAATCTCCATGTCTCACCTATGTGCTAAGTTCAATTAGGTTAACATACAATGACAACCTCCTGAATGCTGTCACTTAAATGACACCATAAAATGCAATTTATAGTTTGAAACTTTATTTACTAAAATTTAGGGATGATTTCTTGTGAATAAGTAAAGGTTATGGACAATAAATATCATTAATATGACAATAAATTTATTGGAGGTAGCAACTACATGTCCCACCTTATTGAAGGAAACAGTATGTACATAAAAAGTCATGAAACATGAACACTTAACGCACCCTGGGTGTCCACAGAAGTATTCCTATATTTAAATACCAGTACACCAATTTAATTGGACACAAAAAGAATTTTATTTTTAAAATCAAATTTTTTTACCACAAACAATTGGTAAACATGTGTTACGAATGTCATAAATTTTTAAGTTATGTGTGGTGCAGATATTATTTAATATGACACATAACCTATAATATGATACAATTTGAAAATACCAGCTCTTTTTGTTGTTTATGTTTAGTACCAAGAGAATATCAGACTAAAAAAATTTGATTTGTCCAGTTTTCATGCGAAGAATATTACGTGCAATACCATCACGTACAAATGCAATACTTGATATTCATTTTATAAAATTCAATTTTCAGTGAAGGTTTTAATAACTCACAAAATGATTCTGTATCATTCAGTGTCTGTAACTGACCAATATAGCATTGACTACACAGCTGTAACATCTAACAGCATGGAGCACACAGCTTCAACTTGGCCATACCTTGCATTCATACCAATGATCATCCAACCATGTATCAGACAATGGCCCACGACCAGTTTTCTGGGAGATATATATTTTTGGATCTTCTTCACGGACATAGTCAGCTCCATACAGCTGGTCTTTCACTACATCAATCACGTCTGAAAAATTACAAGCATGATAACAGGTGTCAGACAACTAATGTATTGAAATAATGGCCATGGTAACATATACAATATTAAATATCATAATGTAGTGCACAGATCCAAAACATGTACATACTGAGTAAAAGCATAATACTAGCTACTATGTGAACTCAAACATATTATAATAAAATTGTAACATGAAAAAAATGTTTAAAATAAACAGTGAGAGTCTTCTTGCCTGATGAATGTTGCAGGTAAATGACAAGCACTGGGGCCTTGAATGGATATAATCATGCCCATATAAATACCACAAACAAATACAGTCTATTTATCTCAGTAATTAACCAACTTGATGCACAAAATTTTTCTTTTACAGCAAGTTTATTTCATGCCTCTACATGTTTCGAGCACATGTGCTCGAAACATGTAGAGGCATGAAATAAACTTATTATAAAACAACAATTTTGTGCATCAAGTTGGTTAAATATTGAGATAAATATACTGAGATGCATGGTCAGCAAAACGTCAAAAAAAAAGTCTGTCATTTTTCATTGAAACTTGTTTTCAAAAATTACTTGGTAATAATAAAAATAACTGCCTGTCCAGACCAGCCCTGGGGCCCACCCAGCCTCCTGTACAATGGGTACCGGGTCTTTCCCGGGGGTAAAGTGCGGCCGGGGTGAGCTGCTGACCACTCACCACATTCTAGTGCTGCGATCATGGAAGAATAGAGCTATACCTCTACCCACCCTCTGGGCCACACAGGGCCTGTAACGGGATCACTTCACCTTCACATTTTATACCTTTAACAGTAAAAATAAATTCTTTTAAGTGACTAGTCTTATTCAGGTTTGAATCTGCTGCAAGAATGATTGAGCTATTTAAATTCAGAGATGACAGTCAGTATTAAGTTTGGTACAAATGACAAGCAAGTACTTAACTGCCAAATTAACCCAGAAACTTTTCTCCTGTTTAGACTTAAGTAATCTTTAAATTTGCCGCTATCTACATACTGCACATATGGAATGACAAATGTTTACAAACCGATCATTCTGTTCCTGAGATCACTTCCAGATAGGCCAAAAACATTCTCCTGATGCCCATTGTCAGCATAGTAATATGTTTCTATTTCCAGGGAAAACTTTTCTACAAAAGGACATGTGTAGCGTGTTTTTGTATAGGGATATGCATTCCATGCCTCCTCTTCAACAGTCAGGGCTGACTTAGGAAGCAGACTCTTAAACCATCCTGCAAACAAACCACACAGCTTTAAACTGCTACCATATTCATTGTCCTTCAAATATTTTTTAAAATAAAAATTCAAGAAACATGATGAGTTGTTATTCCAGGTTAAGGAAAGTAGGACAAAGATTCAAATATTTGAAAATATTAAATATGGTTACACTAAAAAAAGTTATGCAAGAGACGCTGTTTCTACAAACATAATTAACCGCACCGAGTCATTAAGAGCGTCATAAAATATTATCAAAGTTATCAAATTACTGATAATGGTTTGTGCAGGTACATATACAGAAGATTTGAAAAAATATACAAAATTTGTCATTAGAAAATATGAATTGAGGTGCTTTCTTTGGAGATCCAGGTATAGACGGGATGGTAAAATTAACATTTCAGTCAAACAGAAATGGAAGCTATGGACTTCAAATTCCGAGTCCAGCGATGGGCTTTTGTAATTACAGCAGCAGACCTTCAGCTTCCACATGGGGCAGTGAGTTTCTTCAACAGCTGAGTGAATGAGTTTCTCAAGGAGAACTGTTCCCCATTTCAGCATATTTGTCATGTGACACTCATGTCCTGAACTGTGTAATCCACTGAGGCAGGCCAAATGTCTGACATACAGACACCTATATCACATATATTATAAAACACTACCTCACTACATGCATGTGTATGGAACAGCTGTCATGCAGCAAAAAGACAATAACTGAAGTCTTCTACTGGTCAGATCTTTCACTGTCTGTGACCTTTTACCTTCCATCTGATAATTATTCAACTCACACAAAAACCTATATTATTCTCACTATTCACTTTCCTTAATGTCATTGTAGGATGCTTGAATATTACATCAGTGGCATCAAATAATTAATGATAATTTTTTGTTCCAACAATTTATCAGCCATGTTTCTGACAAACAAAGAAATTACTGCACCAATAAAACACTTATTACTAACACACAACATGCTGAATTGCAACAACTGACACAAAACACCTGAATCATGTGATCTAGAATGTGTTGGCAGCTGCTGCTGCAAAAAAAGCATCAGTCCTGTGCATTTAAACATCAAAGCTCATAATTGCAAATGGTCTCTGTTAATTCAAAGTGTGATGAGAGAGAAAGAAAATTTCTGGAGCCATGGCTACATGCATCATGTTTTATAAAATTGAAATAAATTTATATTAGCCATGAAATCCTACTTATAAACTGGCTAGCTGGCTTATGCCTAAGTAACTGACAAACGGACCACATAAACCAGTGGTGCATAGCCTTTTGTAACTGTGGGCCGTTCAGCAATGTACGATATGACAACTGCCACAAAGGGTTTTTTAAAACATAATATCAGAACATTGAAACATCACCTTGTATTCATTTAATTCATATTTGTGTTATATTAAGATGACAGGTACAGCTTCTTTAGGAAGTAACACAAATTAATTTATGTCTGTTCCTGATGGAATTTACATGGGGTTAATTTTCATTATAATCTCAAGAAAGTAAAGGTTCCACAGACCACTCAGAAAAGGGTCCAGAGCCACATGATGTGCATCATTGATATAAACAATCATGTAACACTGTCACATGTAGAAATGACAACATTGCAAGGCACAGAAAAATGAAAGCTTAAAAAAAAAATGTAATAATAGCCCCACACAAGCCCAACTCCCTCCATAGAACAGGGGTAATATTTTTTGATAAGCAGACATTCTGCTAGTGAAAAAATTTCCCACCATTCTCACAACCTGGCCTGTACTTCCAACTTCTGCCTATAGATTTTCCACTGCTGCTCTGCCAGATATAAAAATACCTCAGGAGAGGTAGCATGTTAATTACCTGGTAAATGGCTGCCAACATGATAAATTTTGTGTGTGTACTGTCCATGTCCACCAGGCCCATCATCATATGGCTCATTTACCAGAATTTCCACTCCACTACCCGCACCTTTGCTTTCTTCTCGGCTCTTTTTCTGTAAAACATACAGCATAAATTTATTGAACAGTTCTCATTTGTACCCATGCATATTCTACTCACTTGATATCAATAACTCTATAACATGTTTCATCCTCTGTTCCTCACTGTTATTCAGTTAATTGTTGTGCTGGGTTCGATTGATTTATTTGTATACATCCCAATAGCTGAAAAATCACCTTGAGCACTGTGTGCTATGAACCTGATATCTGGCATGGTTGTGAAGTACAGATTCTATTCAACATTTAAATAAACTCACAGCAATCATATACAGTTGTGCAATCCGATATTCTTCCACAGTGAGGGGAAGTGGAATGTGGTACTCCTTAATCAGCATGGCTGCTGCTGTCAGCTAGCAGGCCACGGAAACCAGGCTACCTCAGCTCAGATGTGGCCACCATGGCATCTCTGTAAATAAATGGTATCTGAACAAACAGGCTCAACACAAACCAACAAGCCAATCAGTCAACCAACCAACCAATTCTAAGAAGCAGATTCCATACTCAGGACTTCACAGTCACTACTCTACTCAAGAAATTTGCTGCCTTTTATCATGATCAGTAAGGTCTGTCACTGGTCTCAAGACATAAGCTGTATGAATCCATTCAGAACCCTCCCATTCTGATTTCATTATGGTCCATTTTGATACCCATTATCCACCCACTTCTCAAGCCTCTCTCCTCCTCCTCCTCCTCTGCTGACCAGACAGCATTTATCATGGCTACCATGTGTGTTACATATTTCATGAATTTCATCCCCTATGATATAATCATTCTGAGACTGTATGGTGAAAATTACACATTACAACATTCTCATTATGCAAGTTCCTTCATTCTCTTGTTACCTATTCTCTTTCTCTTTATTAAACTCAGCAGCTTGTTCCTAAACATTCTAAAGCTACAGACTCTCCCTTAATGTGAGAGACAGATTTCACAACCATACAAAAACAGACACAATTGGAGTTTTGTAGTCTTACAGTCTTATATAAAAAATGGGAAGGAAGAATATTCTTAACTGTCAAAAGCAAATGCTCTATTTAAAGGAAATGAAATAAACAGAAATGAGACAAGATGTGACAGGGGCAAGAACAACAGTTTTATAGATAAAGACAGAAGAAAATACCTGACATTTTCACAACACCTATCACGATTTGTATAACATTTCCTCACTGAGACAGTTCTCAGTTATGTCCATATTCTTTCTATGGAAAGAAGGGTATGGGAAACTGAAGATCAGCAAGGAAAGCCAAACCCACTGACCAAGAAAGAAAGATAACAAATGCATTCACTTTATAGTTAGAAATGAATGTCAGAAACCTTTCCTATTACACAAACAGTATAACATTTCCAGTGTGTAGTATGCAACTGAATGACCAGCCAGAGGTCACATTTAGGTTGGCAGGCCTACAGGGATTCTTGTCTCCCAGACTACAATCAGAATAGCTCTCCCACAATCCCTGCCTCCTCTTCATTGTCTACTGTGGACTCTGTTCATGAGGATAAAGTGGTAGAAGAGTAAATCTGGTAAACTTCACTTCTTGTTTCTACTGTCATCTTACTAAACATGCATGCAGTTTGTCTCAAGTCTTGTCTTTAGGGCACCATTTTGTTTGGCAAGTTTAACATATAAAGTGATCACTATACAGTGCCACAGTGTTTAATGAGATAATACAGGTAAATTATTTACCTCTCACTAGTCACTTCCTCTAACCATGCTCAACTTAAAAATTTCAACATGCAATCGACAACCTGTTTGTTAGATGTGAAACATGTCTTGGAGCTGAATGAGAACATTTCCAGCAAGTACCTTAGACATGGTGTATAACAACATAATATTAACTACAATGCTGGCGACTTACATACACGGATTGTGACTCATAGCAAACTGGATAGATGCAAGCAATGGGCTGTCTGCCATCATGCTGCAGCAGTGATGCAAGATGTTGCATCAACTAATGTCCCTGCTCATTCACACAAATGTCAAAATAAACAGGCACTTCCCTTATTCAAGCACAGAATATTTTAAGAGAAATGCAGGTGCCTTTGCTAGTCATCAGTATAAACCTAGACTATCTAAAAATAATTTTTACAGGCATTTTTGACCCTAACAACTAAGACTGCAGAAACACTTGAAACAGGAGAAACCTAAGGAAACAACTGTATACATAATTAACTTCAATATATGAGTGGAAGATATGAAGTTCAGGGACGTACGCATGCACAGGTTACCAATTCTGGTGTTCTTCTTCTAATACTTTCCATTTGATGCTCTTGTGAGAAAAAACATGCAAGTGGACAAGCAAGAATCTCCAGTGTACAAGTATAACGAAATCAATCCAAGGGTTTTCAATATCAGACGAAACGGCAACAAAATCCCCTCTGTTCAATGGTTTTTAAAACTGTATGACTTCCGAGAAAGTGTACTAACGCATAAAATTTACCCTATAACACGCTACAACTTCTGTCTCAGTCATTTTCCAACCGATAAATATTTAGCGAATTGCTAAACAAAACATCTGGGCTCGAAAGAGGCGCAGAACCGTACGCAGGTCTTCATGTATACAGAGTCAGTGGCACTGTCCGACGTTAATCACACTTGGAGTGTGTCGACGCATTTCTGTGGAACTCAACCAACATGAAAATCCATGAAATATAGAACGGCGAAACTAGTTGTTAAAAGCGAATAAAGTGACGAACTGAAACATGCTGGAGCTACAGGGCGTCTTTTTAAAACTTTCTGTTGTCAATGCATAAAAAAGAACGTAACTGCGCCTTAATTAATTCGTCAATTCCTATTCTTTTTCTCCGGTGCCGAAACGAAACACAGCTTTAGTATATGAGCTGGAGTTTGAAACATTTTCCGCCATACGTCTGGGAGGCCAGACGGCATAATCGGTATAGATACCGGAGACAGACACGTAAATGGATTTTTGTGCTCTTCAAAGCTCCAGATCGGCTCTTGGAGCCACCAAACAGTTCACCTAATGGGTACCGGGCCCCCTTTCCCGGCGATAAAGCGGCCGGGACGTGAAGCTGACCACTCACCTCACATCTAGTGCAGAGTTTAAGAAGTACTGGAGCTGTACCTCCACACCACCTATACGCTTTCATGGCGCGCACAGAGACAACTTCAACTTTACCTTGATTTTTGGCAACATTTAGGTGAATTATGCCTAACAATCAGCATATAACCTGCGAGTCCCTTTCATTTCATCACTTTCATTTAGTTACAAAGGGCCCGCTACGAGCTGGACGGTCCGGGGATCGAATCACGATGATGGTGAGATTTTCCGCAGCCGTCCAGACTGGCCCTAGGGCCCACCCAGCCTCCTGTACAATGGGTACCGGCTCATTCCCGGGGGTAAAGCGGCTGTGGCGTGGCGTTGAACGGCCACCCCTATCTTGGGCAGGGGTTAAAGAAAGACTAGAGCAATACCTCTACTCCCCGTCTGGGCCCTCACGGCCTGTTGCAGGGTGAACTTTACTTCTTACTTTTACCTTGCAAAAGAAGACGATGATGTACAACTGTTAACACACAATATTTCTGCCCCATAGCCAAATGAACCAGTAATCAATCCACGGTGATGGAATGGTGTTTTCCTGGAATGATATATTTTATACATTTTAAATATAGAGAACCATCTGTTTAGTATGACTGCCACAATTTTTACAAGAATATCATAGGAAATACACATAAACATGGTGGATTTATGCAAGAAATGAGGACTGAAATACTGATATTCCTGTTCTCACTGCACTTCATACGATATTAACTGCAGAGCCTAGCTTCAGAAACATGAAGCAAGATTCTTGTGGCAAAAGTAAAAGTTGAAAGAAGCGGATGCCTAATCATCAGTAGACATGTCTGAATGGTGAAAAAAGCAGGACGTGAAGTGTGGTGAGCGTATCTACTGGTCGCCGGGTATGACACCGGACTCTCATTAAGAGGCTTCTGAGACCAGTGTGCTCGAACCTTTAAAAAAGACCAAACACTGGGAATGTGAGGAATACCAACATCTCCTGCTGATCGCCATTCTTATGATTAGCAAATCAATGGAGTGTACCTTCCCTATGAGTAACCTCACCTCAGAAATTGATTCTTCCCCGCAGACTGTCCTAAAGATGGACGCAAACACTGCTTGGAGACGTCTGGACATATCTCTCAGTCTTCACGGCGTCACACCTCAGAAGAGGGAAGTATAAAGCTTGTTGTTTCTGTGTGCAGTGAGAAGCTGACTAACCATGAACGGGGTAACATTCTTAGAATAACAGTAGCCAGGACACGCGCATGTGTCTAATCCAATTGTGTAGGAGCACCCACTTAAGCCCTGGCACGAAACCTATCAACATCTCATGCTTTCTCCATACACAACGGTACTTCCCAAACGAACGTGGAACGAAAATTCGTATCGAAACGACTGAACAAATACGTGTATGAAGCACAAAAAGGCTTGCATATTTCACGACTGACAATATGGAGTTCCTCCAGTGCAGCGATTTCTGCTCAACTTTATACTGTATACATTACGAATTATTTTCAGTAGACGAAAACTCACGTTTTCTGTTGTTACATCGTATACCATTATAATTTCGTAGATTAATTAATGGGTCGGCATTGGTGAGTCAGTAATGTGACCGCGCACCGACTGGACAGCACAGATTCAAATCCCAGTAGGGGCAGAGACTTTTGTGTTCGACACCACTGTGTCCCCACTAAGGTAAAGTTCACCATACAACCAGCCATGAAAGCAAAGAGGTATAGCTCTACTCTTTCTTTAATCTCCGCGCTAGATGAGGGTGAGTGGTTAACACCACACCCCGGCCGCTTTACTCCCGGAAAAGAGGCCCGGTACCCATTGTAGAGCAGGCTGCGTGGGTCTCAGGGCCGATTTGAACGGGCGAGGAGTATCTCGTCCCCACCGGAATTCGATTCCCGGACCATCCAACCCCTAGGGAGTCGCTAAACCGACTACGCTATCCCGGCCCACACAGTCCCTACCAGCTTATCTATAGCGCCGGACCGGTTCAGGGCTACCGCAATCACCGCCACTGCACGAGACCCCAACACGACATGGCAGTCACTAGGATGGAAGGTGTGTGTGTGTGTGTGTGTGTAAATGTATTTAAAACTGCCTCTTGCCGAAAATTTCTTTAAAAAAAAATAGGTCATATCGAATATGCGTTCATGTCATTTTCTGAACGCCATTATCGAACGTGTCCGGAAAAAGCGAAACCTCTTGTGCCGCTGACGGTTAGCAGTGGGCAGCTCATGACACCTTAAAACACAAGATTGCATAAAGCGAAGTGTCTTTTCCATCGACGCGCAAGGCAGCTTATAAACAACCATTGGCGTTCACGCACTGTCACAAATGTACAGCAGTGCAAGAGACAGCTCGTGACTTCACAGAACTACTCCGTCGCGTTTCAATTTGTAATTTTTTAATCCTGTACCGCTATGGTGTACCAAGTGTTCATTCCACGGACACAAAATGTAATTCCAGCCCCCCTCCAAACAGACCAAGGTTCAGACACAGCGTAGGGCAACAAGCAGATAGGCACCCTACACAGCTAACAAGATACAACTTGGGGGGTCGAACTGTTGACTGCAAATGGGAAGAATGCGCAAGCGTTTTGCCGCAGATAAATCCCGGCAGGGAACGTTCTACTCCACGGTCCACTGAGGGAAAAACATTTTCAGCGACATCGACAATGCTGTGCTTGCACCAGGCACTGCACGCGCGAAAAGTATGTGTGCAGCTTCCAGGAATCCTGTCGTATGAGATGCATCTACATGTCCACATTACTGAAATCAGCTCTGCGAGATGTTTGTGAGTGTTCCAGGAAGCCTAATGAACGAGATGCACATTCCAGGTATCCCATCGTACGAGCCGCAGATGAATATCCTAGAAATGAAGCCGCGTGATCCGTCTCCGCATGTTCCATGAATCAAGCCGTGCAAGAGGTCCACGCATGTTCCAAGAATGAAATCGCGCGAGATACCTGCGTGTCCTCCAGACATGAAACCGACGAATGAGATCCAGAAATGAGTTCCAGAATGAAACCGCCAGAGATACCTGCGTGTCCTCCAGACATGAAACCGACGAATGAGATCCAGA
>Ga0136643_10003905_pt1 | contig 20300 bp, 13 predicted proteins | sample TergutLab28metaG_FD_96883 | JGI IMG/M metagenome (GOLD analysis project Ga0136643, IMG submission 96883) | Labiotermes labralis P1 segment gut microbial communities from Petit-Saut dam, French Guiana - Lab288 P1 (version 3) (version 3) | ecosystem: Host-associated > Arthropoda: Insects >...
CACCGGGCACTTGCAACCCAGAAGAAACTGGCCTACCTGGGCTTCCAATGTCTTGATCACCCACCCTACTCTCCGGATCTGGCCCCGTCGGACTACCACCTGTTCCCTGGACTGAAAAAAACAGTTGAAAGGTCGCCATTTTTCTTCCGACGCGGAGGTCATTGCTGCCGCGGAAACCGGGTTGGACGGGCAACTTTCTGAATTTTTTTGCGTGGCTTCCAAAAGTTAGAGCAACGGGCTAAGAAGTGTATTGAGCTTCGTGGGGAGTATGTTGAATAAATCCCGAGTTTGATCGCTGTAGCTTGTTTCCTTCCTGCTCGGGCTAAGGACTTATCAGCACCCCCTCGTATTACGAAGAACACTTGGCTATTGCACTATAGACAAATTCCGGCTGTTTATTTACAATCACACAAAACATACAGTAATTTCTGTAAGTAAATTTGAAGTAGCTTTAATCATAAGAAAGCTGATACACATAGTAACCACTGTTACTTTCAAGATTAACAAGGTTAACTCCATGAGGACCTTGTTATTGTGAGCATATTAAAACAGCACGTTCATACACAGAATAAACACATGCTGATAGATCACCAATTCGTATTTTCGTAAACCTTTTGAGTCAGGAAGAGAACGCAAACAGTAAACAAAGGGTGGGGGAAAAGGGAAGACAATAGATTATTGAAAGGGAACAGAAAATTTTAACAAAACTTTTGGGGCATGAAGAGACAGCAAACAGAAAACAAAGGGTGGGGGAAACAGGAAAGACAAATTATTTACAGAAAATTTTACAGCTCTGAAAATTCGCAGACGCAGCCCACTCGTCCTTCTGGTTAAGGTAGTTTGAAGCACTGAATAAAACAGTGGTAAGTTGACAGGTTTTGAGTATATAGCTGGGAATAAGTACTTGCATTAATATAGCAGCATAATAATGGAATTTTGTCAACGTTAGGACAGCTGCAGTTGGGATGCAGTTTTGATGTTTAATATTTGGAATGGCATGTGGGAAGAAGCATATAGTTACATGGAATTCGAGTATCAATACATCTGCTAGAGAACCACCAAAAACATTGAACTCCCTCATTGAGTTTCCTGGGAAAAGCGAGGATATTATAAATACGATGTAAAATATAATTCCCCACCTCACATGATGCACGTGACTTTTACATAATACAAATCCTGATGTTTACAGAAAAAAAGTTTGTTATAAAAATCATACAAAATTCACATACTGTGTGGGTAAAAATTAAGAGAACCTAAGTGTTAAAGAAGGTGGTATATATAGTAACCACATCCTGTAACATGTGTTGCTGTTGCAGCTGTCCGGTATGTGGCAACTAGGAACAAGACACTTTCTGTGTCAATTGAAGGGGATGACTTGAAGGATGTCAAACACGACAAGTGTTCAGGTGACTCAGTGTCAGCCCGACAATTTCTGGTCGCCACAACACTGACTGCATTTGCCCTGAGGGTTCTCGTTTGAATCAGAAACACCATCCTGTCCACATAATCTGTTATCACTGCATAATTCATTATTATTACAATTGTAATAAATAATTCAGTCAAAACAGTAAACATACCACATCAGCAGTTTTCATCACTTCAAAACTATTTGGTTGGAAAAAATCTCAGTGTCATCCTCCTTGCCATCAACTGTCATCCAACAGCTCTGTTGTATTTACAGCACTAATGGGCTGCAGTGACACTACTGAATGATGACTGGCCAGTAATATTATATTCTACTGTATTACATCACACATTACCTTACATTATACAATTATATCTCATATATATTTTATCAAAGTCTGCGGACTTGTGTAACATTCCTTAACTTGTTTATTTTTTGTGGTGATGGATTGTTAGCCTCTCGAACAACCCCAAAGCTGGAGGACTCCCCTTATCAGCTGTCTGTAATTGCTTATTCAATATATCCGCAACTACCCCTCAAATCCGCAAGCCATCTAGTTCACCCACAACTTGAGGATGCACCACACCACAGTGACAGCTTTTTATTATTTGTTATATTTTATTTTATGGAAGGCCACTGGTTCGATCCCAGATGGTGTCATTGGAATTTTTTATTGACAAAAAATCCTTCTGATTGCACTATGGCACCGGGGTCGACTCAGCCTCTAACAGAATGAGTACCAGGAGCATTCCCTGGGGGTAAAGGCGGCCGGTGTGTGAGGCTGACCTTACCACCATCCTGTGCCATCATGAAATCTGGGAACCTTAACTTCCTGGAACCCTGTGGGTCACTCCAGGCCCTAATAGAACTGCTTTGTATTTTATTTTAAATTGTTATATTGACTTAAGTGTGTCTGTTCTAGGCTTTAGCTATTAGCAAGCCCTCTAATAAATTAAAAATTACTGTTTTTAACATCACCACAATCTTCTCCTTTCCACGATGCAGCATAATATCTGACACAATGTCCTGCTATCACTCTCCACCATTCCACGCAATTACCTCCATTTCAAATTACCACACATTATTTCCCTCACTAATACTATCCTACCATCTACATGCTGGTCTATCAAATGCCCACTCTCCCACACCAAATTCTGCATTCATCTCCCCACTGCAAATCATCTACAAGTATACAGGCATGCTGTATGCACGATGAAACTCCTCTCCTGCAACACATTCTGCATGCACCTCTCACTGCACAGCACACACTACACACAGTCCTGTCATCCTGCTGCCCATTTGAATGCTGCAGTGGCTGACCTCTTCACTTATAGTCTTACCAACCTTCCCACATTCACAGATGACCCCACCTCAGGTACGAATGCCGCCACTATCATGAAAGCAAGTACAAGCCACGTGAGAATCGCCTAACACAACAGACTGTCATCCGAATTTGGGCAAAATCTTCCTGTTGTGTTGGTCAATCATTATCAAATACACTGCATGTGTGTGTGGCTTGTATTTGACAGAGACTGTCATCCAGTAACATTATGTCACTTCGTAACCTCTGACTGCCCTGGCATTAAGAAAACTTTTCTGCAGTGGGGACAAAACAGATGAGGTGGGTGCCTTTTTGCACCAGGGTCATGATGACAGACAGCAAAAGGGGTGTCAAACCCATTACATCAGTCACTTTACTAGGTCTTGCCAAAAGTTCTGTGACATGTACAATGTGACCTAGAAGGAAAATTATACAAAACATCCACTTTTCGTGCCAAATAATTTATTTGCAATAGTTTTAGGTTTTTATTTATAACAATGTCACTCAAAATGGCCGCCCTAAGCCTCGACGCAAGCCTTGAGATGCTCCGGCTACTCTGCTGTCACCGCATGCTCCATCTCCAGAGGGATCTCTGCTGCTGCCTTCACAAGGGATCTCCTCAGGGTCTCCAGGCTGTTGTGCCGCTTTCGGCATGCCACATTCTTCAAAACAGCCCACAGTTTATTGTCCAGTGTTTTGAGGTCTGCACTCCCCAAAAGCCAATTCTCAGCACTGATGAAGGCCAGAAGGTTCTTCTGCAGCCACTCCTGAGTTGTTTTGGCCTTTTGGGCAGGAACTGAGTCCTGCTGGAAGACCGATTCCTGACCACTGAAGGTCATGTTAAGATGTTTCACAACTCCTTGTAACATGTCCTCTTGATACACTCAGACACCAGTTTCACCCCTTTCTTGCAAAAATGAAAGTTGTAACAGAACTTATGGCAAGACCTAGTATATCACATTCCATTCTGCACAATAAATTACAAACATTAAGCTTGTATTGAGTTCAAAAATTAGGAAGGCTATAAATGCTACAAATGTTGTTTCATACCAAAACAACAAACAGTAATTCACAGTGACCAACCCTGACTCATGAAGGAAGCCATTGCTGCAGTGAAAACACCCCCGTAACTTAAAATGCCCTGAAAGATAAAAACCATCTGGCTTCACTCCTCTCCTGCAACACCTCCATATCCACACAGCTCCTTCCCATTGAAGAAAGCCACAGTCCACAACCCCCCTCCCCACCTCCGCCCATTACTTAGTAGTAACTACGGAACTACTTAGCTGAGGTCCCTCCCACTGTACATTGCTGCAGTCAGCATAAGGTGGTCAATGGCAAGCTTATTATGGAACAATAAGGCAATGTCATATCACTGTAGAGGTCAGTGGAGTCTGATCACTGTTTGGTAGCTTGGCCCTAAAGGGGGTGGGGAAAAGATCGGTAGATTTGCTGCCACCAGTTGCTATGTCCATGCTGGACACAACACCTGTGTAGCTACTTGATACCAGGACAGGAATGGAAGGAATTTGTACTGTTGCCAGCTCAGGAAGCTAGGGTCTGTACTAACCACTGTACTAATACTATTTCCACCATTCACATTAGCTACTACTTGTACCAAAGTAACACAATTTATCACCCAAACATTACTCTCCAGACTGATAATATACTGGACAAATGTACAGTGCACTGATTGTATGCCACCTCTCTCTAGGATAACAATTGTGGTACTGATGCCAATAAAGGGTCACAAGTTTCCCAGATCTATTTCTAATGAGCACCTGAAATGCTCAGGCTCCTTAAAAAGGTTCCAAAGGATAGTATTAATTTAGTCATACAGTCAGTTCCTTTAACAACACCTACCTTGGAACATCAACAACAGCACCATCATAATATTCACTTTTACAAAACACTGCACCACAATTCTAAATACGCACTAAGAGGTACCGAGCGGAACTGACACATTGCTATGCAAATGTTAATCGACCAAAATTCGGAACCCAAAGACAGCATGCTTCCGGCATGACCTCCGCCCAGCATCCAGCTTTGAGAATGTCACATGACAATATACACCACCAGTGACCTTACAATAGGCCAGCCTCAAAGCTGCCCACTGGCGATACATTGTGCGATGTGTCTCCCCACACAAAACTGCTGACCTACATCCGCTGGCGGCTGCCTGTGACTGTATGTTGTCAGATTTCAATAAAGTTATTTTTACCCATATTTACAACAATCTTATGATTTATCAATCATTCACTATACCACTTTCAAAGCATGTACTCTAATGGACGTACATTCATACCTTCCATCAAGGAGAATGTTTCCAAAACAGAAAGTGTACAGTGGCACATACATGCAAAGAACTTCCCATCTTACCAGCCCCAACAGCTAGCAAGTGATCTGGTCACCGCTATACCAATGCAGTTATTGAATGGTACACTTCCTCTTTCTGGCTCACTAACCCTGAAGATGCTGACCCTGTACAAAACTCTGCCTCATGGAATTATGAATGGAAACGATTTCATATAAATAATTTAATGTAATTTATTTCATATCACAATAGACCACAGATGCTTAATATAACATACAAAATAATATCACCAAAAGGCACTTTTACAAATGGACTTTTATCTGTACAAATTTGTGATTAGTATATAAACATTCCCTGCATACATGAATGGCAGTTTGAGTTCACTATGCAATTGATAAACAGCTGCCCAAATATCTACAGCACAACTATTTATTGTTGAAAACAACAAACAGTTGTGGTAAACAGCTAATTATTTATAACTTAACTTACAAAAATGTGACATGATGACCCACTTTAAGTAACCTACAGACCCAAACATTCTACCTAAAATCACAGACATGGAAGAAAAGGAAGAATTTTGGATGGTGTACAAAACACATAAGAAATTAGGATCAAAGGCTTGCTCTCCATCATAACCATTTGTGATAATATATTAACATTATCACATATCCTCTGTGTTTCTGAACACTGATTGAGACACCAAGCAATTTTGCAAATAGGTATCGATGTTTCAGAGAAACCTACCACCTCCACCTTCAAGGTGGTAAAGAGATGGTGGGAGCTACGTTCCTCTGAAAGGCTGGTAGCCATCTATGAAGTTACACTGCGGCATGTCCCAGAAGAATGCAAATTTAACACTTACTGCTGTAAAAATCTCAAAACTTATACATTGCTTTTTTTTTTCTTTCAGCTGAAATAGCTTTCAAAGATCTTAATTCAAAAAGAAACAGTTTTTGAATTTGTAACTGTAAAGGAAAATTCACTGTTAGATTATCCCAGAACTTCCCATGGAAGGTTCCACAACAGTTTTGGTAACAAGAGAACAAGCCAGTAAAAAGACTCATAACACTATGAGAAATAGCTGCAAGGATAACCGTGCTGTTAATTGACTTAATAACTTTCCATGTTAAAAACTCAGCTCCCACATCATCTAACATATCAAATAGCAGGCATTGACCTCTTCTCAGCTTCTGTCAGTTCTGGATGCCAAGCATCGACTATGAGCACGAGTCTGGTAGTTGTCCCGTTGTGCCACACCTCATGCTCAAAACTGTCATCAAATATAAACAGCTTTCCCTCTTCCCAGGTCCTAAAAAGATTTTAAGAAAACCTTTTATTAAACATACAACAACAATTAAACATACAACAACAATTAAACATACAACAACAAATTATTTACACAACACAAAATTCATAAACCAGAATTCCCCCAATTTTCACAATCACACAGAAACTCTGTGACCTCAGACATTCCTGATGGTACCGCAAACACAACCCTTTCCAAGCAAATGAAATTAGTAAGTCAATTAACCTTTTGATGCCTAATGTCAACTATAGTGGTCGTACCACACCGCTAACCTCTAAAGTTGCATTTTATATATTTATTCAACAAATACAGTTACTGAATATTTTAAACATGATATATACTCTCCATTTTTTTCTCTTCAAAATGTTGTCTGTTTCATAATTCTAATGTATTTGGTTCCTGTATTATTCACATTTTATATACAGAATGTGCTAAAATTAAAAAAATAATCCGGCGCCAAAAGGTTAAGGCTGGTTGTCCTTAACCACTTTTCAGCATGATGGATTTTTAACCCTTTCACTCCCCTGAAAAGTCTAGCCCTGCCTCCTATGTTTACTGATTTATGAAACTTTCTCTAAAAAGGGAAACCCAGAATAATCAAGAATTAGCCATTTTATGACTGCCTTAGTATTTAAATTTTAGCACACAGTTTATGAAAAAGTGAGCATTATTTCAAAAGAAAAAGACAGTTATTAAATGAATGGCATTTTGTGGAAAACAACGAGATTATACAGCATGTCTTTAAATTGCAGTAAATTTCATCATTGCCTAATACATATAATGAATCTCAGAGGCTTTTTTTACATGCATTCATATATCGCAATGTAAATCGTTTAAGGGTAATATATAATCTTATCTTTTAATAGAAAAATGGTTTCAAAATATTTTGGACATCATTTTTATTGACTCTGTGTAAGGTAAGCCAAATGCCACATGCACCAGCCTCTGAATTCTTCTATAAATGGAAAACAAAGCAGCAGAAATATCTGAAGTGTATCATGTCCATCAGGTGCAGAAACATACACCCAGCAACTCTGAATGCATTCATAACATTTCTTTGGGAAATATATATGTTTCTTAAGTTGAACATGTGACACTGGCACAGTTAGAATGCAGCACTGTGGGTGCAGCAACATTATGGTCCCAGTGGTGTGTATAGGGTATTAGATGGTACACCATGTCATATTTTACCTGACAAACAATAGTTGCCCAATTAAATAAGGGCCCTGTATTAACTTCCAACACTTTCTGCTTCATAACTTCAGCACAGATCTCTCAGGTTATTACACTTCTAATAAATAACCTGCAGCAATCTGCTTGACTGTGTCAGCTGTACCTTGTCAACTGGCACTCAGCAACTGTAGTCCTGTGCCTTACCTCGTTTCTTCAGCCACACGTATGTATGTTCCCTGAGGCACAATAAGGCCAAGATGTGATCGCAAGCGACAGTTTGTGGGGCCACAGTGTGGCCAGACATGTGTTCCAGCATGCATCACGCTGAACTTGACTTGACCACGGCGACAGTCACGAGCCGCAGGGAACTCGCTTATTAACTGACAAGTGAAGGGAGCCTTCTCACAGTTTGCGGCAATCTTTCGACCTAAGGGAACAAACAAATGCTCAAACAAGTTTGAGAAGTACATCCACACAGTTGTAATCAGTCATATAAAAGTACAGACTGACAAGACTTACAACATAGAAGTCAGTCGTCCTTCAGAATAATACAGGCTATGACAGAGTCGCAGTAACATGAAGAAACAAGTCTTCTGTGATGTGATGGTCTGTCACTGGACAAGCAGTTCCAGACTTTTAGAAGGACTGTAGTATCTGTATACTTAGGGTGACTCAGCCCAAGAAGACTGACCCTGAAGATGATGGTACTATAATCACTCAAAATTTCTAGAAGCACTCATCCATCGTCACAATATTACATCCCAGAAAACTTGAATCTTCAAGAACACAGCTGTAAGAACCTCAAATCTTTCATTACACAAACACCTACTCTCACATTATGAACACTGTGTAACTCTTATGCTCAGCCTAGTCCGGTTTTGCTCTGTAACTCACCACGAGCATACAGCTCAAACTGCTGCCAGTTCCCAACATCTCTCAGATTCTCTGCCTCATCTTTAAACACCTTGTTCGCCAGAACAGCCAAGCCTTCTTCCCTGATATGCTGCCAATTGTCCTGCAGCTTCCTAGAATGTGCATAATGTTACTGAATGCAACATCACTGATTACAACGACAATGTATATTGGTAAGTAGGAAGCTTACTTTATTTCAAAAGAAAAAATGCATAAAGGAGAAAGCAGCACAAAATATTAACTACAATTACAAAACATTGGGATCACTGAAGATCCCAGTTTACCTGGATGTTGAGCCAAGCAGTCCTTGACCCTGAAGATGTGGGCAGTATGATCCTTTGAATCAGTAGTATTTATCATTCGACAAGGTACAACATCCCACAACACTTCAAACTTAAGCAACACAGCTATGTGAACATCAGATCTCACAAAATGATCAATGTCCAGACTGCATAGTGGAGTTCATACAGTAAGCCAAATGCTTACACAATGAAATAAACATTCTGTTTTGTGGATTACGGCTCCACCACTAACTCTGTTCCCCACAAGTTAAAATACAGCCACCATCCCACTAGTACGAGCAGATTTAGAAATACCTAATCCTGGACAAATGTTGGTGGCAAGCTCCCAAATCCCCCTGAAGACAATCTAGTAAAGAAAACATGAAAACTCACTTGAAATATTTAGAATATGTTGTCTCCTCTGGTGTCCACCATGGCTGTGCTCGGAGTCTATCGACATTGTACAATGAACGCTGGTACTTTGACAGGAACAGACCCTCCATTACTCCCAGTTCGTAAACCTGCACAGACACAAAAACAAACATCCATGTTGTCAAATGCTCTGAACCACAAAACAATTCAGCTATGTAACAAAGTAATAAGTGGGCTGGGTAGCTCAGTCAGTATAGTGACTGACTACAGGCTGGGCAGTCCGGGATTGAATCCCAGTGGAGATGAGATTTTCTGCCCATCCAGCCCCTGTACAATAGGTACCAGGTCTTTCCCGGGGGTAGAGGCAGCCCAGGCGTGGGGATGACCCCCCACCACCATCTATTGCCGAAGGACCCAGAGAAGAGAAGAGCTATATCTCTACTCACCCTAAGGCCCTGCATGGCCTATAAAAAGGGTGAAAACATACATACAAAGTAATAAAGTAAGTAGTAATCAAACATTTACATGACAGAGAGCTTTGTCTTCTGATATGTGGTACTGCAGTTCTGCAGATACATACCTGTTTTACAGAGGAACTTGATACCTCCATCTTCACAGCAGAAATTCTTCCACCCTATCCACCTACCAGACCACATCGCATCGCATCACATCACATCACATCACATTCCAGAAGAATGCAATTCTAACATTCAACATGCGAGGTTAAAAATGCTATGAACTAATCATCCAATCAAAACAATTTGGCCAATGAAAAAAGTAATGAAGTTAATGACAAACTGTGTGATACATTTTCTTGAAAATCAAATCAGCAATGAATGCCCATTAATATTAATCAACACTGACAATCAATAGTCCCAATGTCCTTAACGTTTTACTGTTAAATCACTATAAACTGGTTACCTTGCCGGCCTCATCGTGACGGCCCAGCCGTGTGAGAGCATCTCCCAAATGGAAAAAGAACCGTCCATCAATTGTGCCTGGGTCTCGAGTGGCAATACCCCGTGTCAAGTAATCCACTGCGGCCTCATTGTTGTTGTCACCAGTCTTGAGGATAAAGCCATAGTGAACCTGGGCAAACCCATTATCTGGCCATCGTCTCAGAGAATCCTCCAAAATATGTTTGGCATCTGTCAGTCTAGAAACCCACATTGACAGAACTTGGATCAGTTACCTCAATATTCAAGCTGGACACTGGAGAGACAGACGCTCATCTAAATTAAATGTAAAACTGCAGTCTGTCACAGATAGCACTCTCTCTCCTAAAAGATCAACCAGTTAATGCTTAAGGAAACAATTGGCATTTTCTCTGAGAGCCACATGGAACATATAAAAACACTATGAGAGGAAAGAAAAGTTTCTTACTAATATTAATCACCAGGCATAAACAAAACACTTCAGATGTAAGATTCAAACTTATCATAGCAGTCAGCATGAAGATTATGGTCTTCTCAGATGCAGCACAATGCAGTTTGGTAGACGAATACCTGTTTTGTAAGCAGAGATCTGAGGCTCTCACAGCAGCGTTGCTAAAGGTTCAAGTCTTGTTGTATGTGATGTTGGTCATCAGGCAAGTGTTCTTGTATTGCGTGATCTTTAAGGATGAAGAAACTGCCATCCTTCGTGACATTGGGGAACATTTCACCAAACTACACAGTGTCACATCCCATTACACCTAAATCTTTATTTTGTAAGAACCTTCTGCCCCACAAGCTTAAATGAGTTTCTCAGTCAGCGGCTGAATCCAAAATGACTGTCACAGTACACTGACATCACAGGGTTCCGGGTACTGTCAGTAACCACAGGGGCACAGCCACAAGGAGGCAAGTAAGGTGGCTGCCCCTGACAGCAGAGTCCACGGATGGGCAAAATGAATATTTTAAATTAAAAAAAATTGATTTTATGTGATGAATAAATTTTAAATTGCCGAGTAAAATAAAAGGAAATTCAATAAATGATTGCAAGGTTCTTAAAGTTCCGGATTTCTCTTATGGGTGGCCACTGTGATTACTCATCCCACGTACCAAAAAACTGAGTAATGCCACTGTGAAAACACAGCCAGTCTATCTCTTTCCCTCACTGGCTAAACTCTGCCTCTGAAGAAACATCCTGGCAGAAATATTTAAAAATTGCCGTACTGACATCAACATCATTACTATAGCTGACTTACCAACCTGTTAATCATCAGGTATGTGACAGCCAATTGGTTCGGGTGAGCTGGGTCATCACTAAATCGCTGGATTAGCTTCTTGTGGACATGTATGGCTGTATGATACTGACCTGCAACACACATCATTGTCTGTTCACATATTCAACATGGATGGACACCTGAATGCAAAGCCTTCTTCATTCTTGTGTTATCACATCCTCCATTATCCTATTTCATTAGTCTCCTCTATTCAGTCTTGACCCCAACAATAACTGGGTGCCCCCAATTTTAATTCTCCCACTGTCATTTATATACTGTATACCATATGTCAATATTCCCTTCTAGTGCTGCGATCATGGAAGAGTAGAGCTATACCTCTACCCACCCTCTGGGCCACACCAGGCAAGTAACGGGATCACTTTACCTTTACATGTCAATAGTGCTCTCCAAACTCAAATTCCCCAAGTTTTCTTTAAGAATGTTCTACTTCATTTTCAGATCTTACATCATGTCCCTGTTTCACATTTTGTACCACCCTCTTTCATTCAAACCCCACCTCCCTCCGGTCATGCTCAAAATTCTGCCGTGTAAAACAGAAGGTACGCTACATTACATACCAAAAAGCAGGAGACAAAAAGACAGTATAAAGATGGCAGAATAAATTCCAAACACAATTGTCCACACCATAACAGGCTAATATGACCAATTCACTATCACAATGAAAGTGATATGTAACACACAGAACAAGCTCAATAGGCAAAATACATATACACATCTCACATACAGGTATCTGCTAGCTTATGAAAAATTCCACATTAACCTTTTAAAGTCTACTGGTTACATGATGCACCAATAGGTATAATAATTAAGAATTATACAATCTGCCCACACTGTATTTACGTGTCTTGTATTTATCTGAGAACAAACAGCGACTTGTGCCACTTACAACATAAACTGATTGGTTTTTATAACCGAGATGAAAAGTGTTTACTGCGCAGTACGAACTGGGTCTTTAAATAAAGTGGTCTGTGCTTCATCTTTAAAAGGTTAAACACAACTTGATTTTAAGTTATTTACTTAAAAATTACAGAAGATATTATTTGCCTAAAAGAAAAAAAACTGGGATTTGTAAATGGCAAAAAATTAATTATATTTGAGCTAGGTGACTTCCAACAAAAATTAAAAATCAGTGAAGCCAAGCAGAGTCGTCCTGAGACACAACTACTGCATAAGTTGGGAGGGTGGGAAGTAGCTGTGTCTCAGTCCATACCAATACAAGGCACATAACTGGAGAAGAAGTACAACTCCACTTATACTTAATGTCAGCTCTAGGTGATGGAAAGTGGTCAATTTCACACACACATTGGCCAGTTTACCCTAGGACAGAACCCAGGTACCCACTCACTAGGGAACTGGCCAGTCCTGAGAGCTTGTCTGGATGATTTAGAGGACAGAAAAATCTCTTGTCCCTGCCAAGGTTCAAATCCCTGAACTACTGGCCTTCAATGAATGTGTTAAACAGAATTCTCTTTTCCTCACCCTTAAACCGCATCCTGTTGATGCACCTCTCTGCAGCTTCGACAAACAGTTTATCTGGTACTGATGTCCCCAGTGAAAGTATGTTCTCGTAAGCATCTATTGCCTCCTGCAGCAGTGAATTGCTATGCTTCTTCTCTGCCAACTGGTCCAGTGCCCGTGCCTTCCCATAACGAGCTCGCGGCGACGTAGGGTTTGTCACCAGGATGGCCAGGAATGCACGCAGAGCTTCCTCAGGCTTCTACTCATTCAGGATCGTTTAGGTGTCACAAGCAAGGATATGATTGATAACAGATCATGAGCTGAGTGGCTGGGAAGAGTGAACATTTTACAAGGGAAACACATTTGTTAGTGTGCACACACAAACTCAGATGTTAAAAACACAAGACCACAAACCAACAACATCAGACCAACTTTAATCCTTTCACACGGTGCAGTTCTACTCACTGCAGTAAATACTTACAACCAGCATTTTATTACGCTATACTGGACATGCACTTTTCAATCGTATTGCGTGTCACTGACAGTATCACTGCAATTAATGCGTTTGTAATCCATAATCAGTGATATTAGTTGCAGTTGTGCAAGTCTCAATCCCCATTAAAACATGCACTGAACTTCCAAATTCGTATATTATCATACCTGGATAAGACACTGAAATAAATAAAATAAAATAAAAAAAAAGATAACACAGGACCAAAAGTACCGAAGGGTACATGACAACTGTAATGTATAAAAAAGGGGCAATTTACAACACACTGGATATGCAGAATTTTAGAATTTTAACCTATAGTTTTAATGAAGACGGCAGGCACCTATCATGACCATAACGGAACTGAATATGGAGGGGAAAAAAAAAAGGAGAGAGAGAGAGAGAGAGAGAGAGAGAGAGAGAGAGAGAGAGAAATGAAAAGAAAAAAAAAGTGGTACTGATCCCGTAACATCCAAAACATACTTTGTCAAACTTACGTAATAAAACATTTGTTGAAGATATTTATGGCCAACTTCAAAGCCACAGCCAGGGGATTTCAATCACAACAGGAAAAACATCCCAATTTATACAACATATTCAAAAAGGCAAAGCTTAAATTTTCCTGTCTTAGATGCCCAAACTAATGAAAGCCCCTTGTAAAATTGTGTCAAAGTTGTAAGAACAAGTCTAATGGATTTTCAGCAAAGTACAGATATCTTAAAATTCACACAGAAACACTGACTGCACTAATAAAAAAAAAAAAACTCCTAAATATAAATTATTTGTACATTTCTGACCTTAACGTTAAATAACTATGACATGAATTAAACATACCCAAAGACATCAGGCATTACTATATAAATTATTATTTTTTTCTTGTACCAAACAATCCAACATAACTAAAATATAGAATATTACATGTTACAAGTACATAATGAAATAAAAGTTCCATTACCCCAAGTTTCCAGTCATTCTCTATAGTCATTTAATGTCATTAAGTATCTTTAGCACAAGTACCAACATGTCAATGCTTCACCAGTCATCACTACAGAAGGCACACCACTTCTAACTATTGCAAAACTCTCTGTCCAGTTTTCAGATGGTAAGTGTGGGTGCAAAAGAACAGAGAATTCTCAACAGGAAGAATATAATGTCAGGTGCTGCCATACTGAATACAAAACAGTGAATTTGTGATGAGCCTAAAACTTTAGGAAGTCTGTATCAAATTACTGACAAGAACAGGAATTCCTCACTTGGAGTCTGGAAAATAGCAGAATTAACAGGTACTTTCAATTCTACTAACATAAATTACAAACAAACAAATCAAGCAGCCTATTGAACTTGATTCTACTAGTATGCCAAAAATTAAAATGCATCTGAAAGTAGAATTAAGTAGACAGCAACAAGATAAACCATACTGAAATACACACAACACAGTAGATTTAATTTCTTGGTACTTCCTTGAAACTATGAACAGGTGCAACTAACATCTAAAAAAAAAAAAAACCCAAAACACACAAACACACACTGTGGTTACCATGTGAACCACCCAGCACACAACACCATAATTTTAAAACAACATGGCAGCACACACACTCAAGAAACTGGTTTCAATTTATTTCATGCAATGTGACACTTCAACTGCGAGAAACTTGCATCTTGAAACCAGTTCCTTCCGTGTGCATGACAACCATGAAGCAACTACAGTTGAAACAGCTCGTCACCATGAGCCATGCCTCAACACTGAAGAATGAACACAGAACTAGTCATATCTGCTGCCAGCAATTACATGTCATGGCATAACAGCATTAGATGTCTGCTATTAAAATATATATTGAAAAATAATTTAACTGTTAAAAGACTTTGCCACACAACAAGTCACACTGCATTACAAAACTGAAAGCATTCCTGTGTTACAAACAAAAAAAACCACATTAGGGGACAAGCAACAGAGAATGGGAGAGGCAAAATAAAAGGAAATGGAGGTTATATGCCAAGGTCCTAGCAAAAGAAATACAGAAAATGAAACTAGCTAATGAAGTACTAAAATAAATACATTTTTTAATATTTTCAGTGTTGTGTATACCAAGTGCACCATTCCTGGAATTTGTACACCATTAAATATTTGGGTGACTAATTCAGTGAGGATGAGATGGGAAGGAAATCTAACACACAAGGCACAGACAAAGAAATACATACACAATTTTTGGAAGGGATCATTTGGGAAACCTTGGTGCAGGTGGGAGGATATTTAACTTGTTGTTGAAGAAATACAATGTACAGACGTGGACCGATTCATGTGGCTCAGGACAGGATCCAGAGGGAGGATTTTGTCACCATTTTGCTTTACCATTTAATTCATTTTTAGTTTATCCGAAAACAATGTCAGTAACTCAGACTGTAAAATGTCAAATAAATGGTTGGCAATAAACAATGAGAAAACAGCCATGGCTTACTGCAAGGTAAGTTCTGGTGTCTGGAGAGACTGAAGGAAACACCAGCCAAGATTCAAACCAAACAAGCCATATGCATTACTGCTGCAAGAGCCCCCTTAGTCCCTGTTACTCTAAAAATTAAATTTGTATGATTGTTAAGTTTTTTACACCAGTACCAATGAAAAGTACTGTCTTCTGAGATGTGATGCCAGGTAGTGGTAAACACAAAGGTTCTTACAGCTGTACTGCAGGAGATTCAAGTGGGACATTACATTGCATTGACGGATGAATAGTGACACACATTTTGAAGGAACGTGGCACTCTCATCATCTCTGGAAGCATCGGGCACTACCCAACCCAATGACACAGCACCACATCACAGGAGATTTCAGCCTTCTAGTTGGTACAAATTTACCAGCATTGCAGAATATTCTGCAATGAAAATGAAGGCAGCAGATTTCTCAAAAATAATATTAAACTTCTACCAAACTGCACAGTGTCACATACCAGAAGAGGACATTCTTGATAAGAAGCATCTTGTCAAGTGTGACTGGAAGTTCTCATGGCAATAACTTGGTTCACTTAAAATTTCAGAGCAAGAAAAATCTCTCCTGATGATGAAAGCAGAAGGTTCCTCTAAAGCACTGGTATGTATCAATACCAGCCTACACAGTGCACATCCCAGAACAATGTTACCCTCAAGTATTTTTACTTCTCATTTTGCATTCAGAACATTTCTCTCTCCCTTCTAGCACTTAGAATACATGCTCTTACCTCATCCAGCTCTGCATCAGCAACGTCCAAATGTTCAGAGATTTTGAGGTCATCCTTATTGGTGATGCCAGCTTTTCCATAAGCCTACATAACACATAAAATCTTGATGATACATTTCAATTAAAGCAGATACCAGACACAAAAATACAATTACAAACGCATTCACTACTGACGTGGTACAGGCTCAAGTTCCAACTGATTGAAGCTTTTGGCATGTAACCTTTATGCCAAATTATTCCAGGTGTGGGTCATCCATAACGGCTCCAGGGCTGCAGCCCTCCCAGAAATTTTGAGAAAAATTAAACTTAATATACGAATATAAGTTTTTGTACGAATATACACATTTTTAAAAACAATACGAATGAAATAATTTGAAATTCAAATATGACGGACTTCGCCGCGGACCGCGAGCTGGCTGCAGGTGGGAAAGACAGCCAGCCTGCAGGGAATGGAGCCCACAGTGTTCCAAGGAGGACTTCAAACATCTGTTTACCCTTTCTAACATTTTAAATGCTGGCATTTTGATGACCATTCTCATCTAGCTACATTCAAAGCCATACTTGGGAATGTTTAAATTAAAGTAGTTGCAATTTTGAGATAAATACATATGCAAATGGTGTGAAGTATTGACAGGGTATCAATTTTTTGCAATTAACTTCAAGATTAAGAACTTACATTATGCAACACCTGATGCTCTTATTTTTCAGTCATCACCAAGCAAAACACAAACTTATGTGAGAAAATCTCAACCTGCTACCTACGTTAAACATATGTTGTTCAATGGCTGTGCTGAAGAATATGCTCTCTTAAGCCCTTATGATTATTCGTACAATAATCCTGCCCCTGCCCTACAACAAGAAAGTTCCACAAGCCGCCACTGACTTATTTCAAAACAAAATAAATTTGTCGTCAGTTGAACAACTGCATCTGGAACCTGGCTATTATAACCCAGGGTGGCTATGTCAAACAGTAAATGTGCACAAAACAAGCTTTACACGCTTCATATCTGCGATCAATACAACTTTTACCGCTATCATCACCAACGTTTCGGAGAAAAATACTGCCTCCATCTTCACGGTAAAGGTACTCTGGAGATTAAGGCAGCAGGTTCCTCTAAGATGTTAGTAATCACCTAAATAATATGGTACAAACAGCCTTTGACACTAAATGTGACTATCTAAACTAATTTATAGTTCATGTGGAAACTGGTAGGCTCTTGATTACCTGTCCTCCAGAGCTCTTTGTAGCTCTTCTGGCTGGCAAAACTTCCTCTTCCTCTGACTCTTCCTCTTCCTTTCCAGAATCTTCAGGAGTGACATCAGCAGCACATGTAGCTGCGATCAGTAATCACAATATCATTACTGACCAGCCATGATACCTCAGCATAACTTCCTGTATTATTTACTATAAAAGGTGCCCCAACAAGTCCCATAGATAACTTCTTAAGCCTGTGGCACTGAAAAATCACTACAGTTGACATACAGAGTGACACTGGGAAAACCAAATGTACACTTAAGTTGCAGGCCAAGAACATGCAAAGTCACTGGTGACAATTTAAATCCCAGGTCTTTCGGAGAGTAGACTGGGCACTAAATGCTGGCTCCTAAGGGTTAAACAGAGAATTAACTGCACACACAAGCTACATCTGGTAGACACTTACATTTGCAAATGGCAGTCAGGACTTTGGACATCACAGCAATGAACATGAGGATAACTAGTAAATAATAAGCTACTGGGGATATGAAAGGAGGCAGTTGTGGCAAGTTACCATCCCGGTACTAGCATGGTAGGCCTGCATCAGCAAAATCTCCACCCAAACACAAAGCAGCATTGTTACCAACTCAACCGCAATATTCAGTGAACTTCACATACATCAGTCAATTTCCCAGAATGTGGGTTAAAGGACAGAGAAATATACATACATACATACTTATATATATACAAACACAGACACTGAAGAATAAACACTGAACTTGGAGAAAAATCGCCAATACATGTACATTCTACTTCTAAAGTAACACACCAAACGGAAAGACCACAAATGGAGAAAATGGGAACTAAGAACAAAAATCACTTGCCACTTCAAAACACATTTTACGGTTTTGATATTTGCAACATTAGGTATTACTTAATTATGGTGTCTCCATCATCCAACAGCACAGGCAGATCACTGCCGGTTTCTTACCACAGAGGCCCTGGTTCAACCCCAGTGTCAGTCATGTGGGATTCATTGTGGACAAAGTGGCACTACAGCACTTCAGATATCCCCTAACAACTGTCAATCTTCCAAGGCTCAATACTGAATCATGAGCAGTCGTCACTATGATCAAACAGGGCCAGAAAAATTAAACTTAAGTGAATCCCCTTGAAACAACAAATTTACTGCCATGAGAGATAATGTAAATATTAGCTAATGGTCACAGAGTTGGCATGTATAAATGGAGCATGTACAACAGCTTACACCAGAAGGAGGGTGGGAGAAAATGGCAAATGGATGTAAGATTTAAACCATTTTCTGTATAGAAATTTGTGTTATGTGAACACTTCTGCCAGAAGTTTAGGGAATGTTTATGTATAGTTCTTCAAAACTTTGGGCCTGTATATGCAGCATAAGTATAACAGTGACCTGCCCCCACATCATATCTGCAGTCAGCAGATCTTCACCCCATGTTTAAAATAAAAATAAAAATTTGTATTTTAAAAACAGGGTGATTACCAAAGAGTTTAAAATATGAATAAGATATTTTATTATAAATATAAACAACATATAGTCAAACACAACTCAATTAATGATTTTATTAAGGTGTATTTCTTACATTGTTTCGCTCAACGACATTTTTCGGCTCTAGTTATGAGCTATCTTCAGGTTGATTACTTTTCTTAGTAGGGCAGAATGTACAACAAAACAACACGTTGAACTACTTAGACATTTCCATCCACAAAACTCAAAATAACATAAAAACTTCTATCTACAGAAAACCCACCTTCATTGACACTATCATCCCTTACACAACCAGCCACCCAACACAACAAAAATATGCCGCAATTAGATTCCTATACAACAAACTAAACACATACCAGTTACACAACGAAGAATACCACCAGGAAGAAAACATCATACATAATATTCTCTATAATAATTCCTTCCCAATCCATCCACAAAAACCTCATAACCTTAAGCAGAATCGAAAACAAAATTCTCCAACTCTCAAGCATAAATGGGCCACATTCATATATATAGGTAAAGAAACCACATATATCACCAATATATTCAAACACTCAGACATAAGAATAGCTTACCGTACAAATAACACCATTCAAAACTTCCTAACACACAAAGCCCACTACTTTGACAAATTCTCATCTCAGGGGACCTCGGTGGCACATTGGTTAAGGTGGTGTGCTGCAAATCAGAAGGTCGCTGGTTCGATCCCAGCTGGTGTCATTGGAATTTTAAGAACAGTCCGAACCGGGAAACTCTGGCGTCGCATAGAAAGTTATCACGCATATGTGCCCTCTTCAAAGCGTACTCTGGGGAACGCACATGGAAGCCTATTGGTGACAGATTAGAACGGCCACGCTATCTGAGCAGGGCAGATCATGAAAGGAAAATTAGGAGTAGGAGGCAAGGGACAGATATAGGGAAATATTCTTTTGTAAATAGGACCCTCCAACACTGGAACCAGTTACCGGCAGAAGTGTTAGGCACTCTCCCCTGCAAACCAATCACTTTTAAAAAGAGGGTAAGGAAAGTGATAATTGAGTTGAATTAAAAGGAAGTAAAGTGTGCTGGAAATCATCGAAAAGTGTAGAGAAGCGGAGTCTAGTGAAG
>Ga0136643_10003909_pt1 | contig 20293 bp, 25 predicted proteins | sample TergutLab28metaG_FD_96883 | JGI IMG/M metagenome (GOLD analysis project Ga0136643, IMG submission 96883) | Labiotermes labralis P1 segment gut microbial communities from Petit-Saut dam, French Guiana - Lab288 P1 (version 3) (version 3) | ecosystem: Host-associated > Arthropoda: Insects >...
CATTGGGTCACCCTTCTTCAAGATTGGGCATATTATTCCAAAATTCCACTCATGAGGTAGCTCTTCATTTGCCCAGATACGAAGTATTAATTGGAGCATCCGATTTTTAAGTTCTATTCCACCTTGCTTAAAAAGTTCTGCCGTTATTCCATCTGCTCCTGGTGCCTTATTATTTTTGAGCTTCTTAATAGCTTTGTCCAGTTCTTCGAGTGTGAGGGGGGTTCATTTCCTCTGCTATTGGTCCTTCTACAGACCGTGTATTTCCATCTTCTGCAGCGGCGTATTTCTGGTTATTTTTGTTGAGGAGGTCATCGGAATGTTCATTCTATTGTGCCAATACTTAATTTTGATCACAAATGATTGATCCATCCTTAGTCTTACATATGTTCACCCATGCTTCAAATTCTTTCTTAATTTCCCTAACTTTACTGTACAGCTTTCTAGCCTCCCTGGTATCATATAAATTTTGAAGTTCTTCTGTTTCTCCCATTCTCGCTTTCGTTTCTTGTGTATTTTCTTCTCCTCTCTTCTTTTCTCCTGGTATCTGAGGACTTTATTCCGAGTACCATATTGTTGCATAATTAAATATGCCTCATTTTTCTCTTTAGTTGCACTTTCACAGTCCTCGTTAAACCATTCATTTCTCTTACACGATGCCTGTTTTCCCAAAACTTCCTCTGTTACTTGCTGTATGGTATTTTTACATAGGTCCCATTCTTCTTGTATTGTTTCCCCACTTGTACAGGGAGATTGTTTCAACCGCTCCTCTAGTCTCTTCACATACATGTTTGCCATATTCTCATCTTGTAATTTGGATACACAGAATTTACTTATCCCCTCCCTTCTCTTATCTTCTTTATGTTTGATATTCGAGCTCTCATTCTAGCTATCACTAGATAATGATTGGAGTCCACATTTCCTCCGCTGTATGATTTGACATCCAGCAGATCGGACATGTGCCTGTCATCCATGACCATGTTGTTAATTTGGTTCTCAAATGATCTGTCTGGTGCTGTCCTTGTAGGTTTATGTATGTTCCTGTGTTCGAACATTGTGCTACCAGTCGCCATATTATTTAGGGTTGCAAGCTGTATTAAGCGGTATCCGTTATAATTTGTATTTTCGTGTAGACTATGCGATCCTATTGTTGGGCAGTATATTTCTTCTTTCCCTACCTGTGCGTTCATATATCCTATGATAATTTTAGCATCGTAGGATGGGCTCTCATCATATGTTTTCTGTAGGAGGTCATAGAAGCTTTCATTTTCCTCTTCATTGGATACTTCCGTTGGTGCGTGGATGTTTATAATTGTATAATTAAAGAATTTTCCTTTAATTCTCAGGGTACAAATTCTTGTGCCGATTGCCTTGAAGTCCATGACCAGACGTTTAAAGTTCTTCTTCACAACAAAACCAACTCCCAGCATATGTTGTTTCCTGTCACAGCTGTAAAATATAGTGTGATCCTTTTTCTCTAAGAGTTCCTTGACCAATCCAGCGTATTTCCTGTATTGCTGTAATTCCAGTCTTATATTTGTAACTTTGGTCAAGTAGAAGTCTTAAGTGCTCCTGCTCGATATGGAGATAGGACATTACCGACCCCTAGATAAAATTCATTCCTTCTCCAATATTTTCTATTCCGTGTCCTGCCTAGTTGTCATCCTTCCATCAGTCTGGTTTTTTACTGTAGTAGTTTTTGTAACAAGAAATGTTTCCAAGGTCTGAGAGTCAGTCCCGACGCTCAACCCCACAACCTGGAGGACCAGGGTGCCTCTCTTAGTCTGACCCCTACCCTTCGACCTGTCCACCAAGGGTGACCCTACCAGTAGCTACGCTACTGACGGCATAGCTCTCCGGGTCATTGGGGTACTCGAGCTCCCCTACCACGACAAGGTGGAGGCACCAACGGGAGAAAATTGAACAACTAGCAGTAGTTAATATGCAGATGAAGGTTTCATGTGGGGTGTTCATGCTGTGTACTTACGATCAGTGCTGACATATGAGAAGAATGTATTGCTTCTATTTGGTATCCATGTGAAACCTATTCAGGAAGTGTGTTCATCAGAAATGTCAGAATAAAGGTGTACTGTGCACTGTGAAAACCACAAAATCACCATCATTCAAACCGCAACACCTGCTGCAAAAACCAGAGAACACACGTAAGGTTAGTGTTGTGGTATGTTTTGTTGATCCCAATGTATTTGACGAACTAAATGCAATGGTTTGGATTTCAGCATTGAGATTTTGAATGTCTTTCATTACAGGTGTTGGAGAAATATGTTGATATGTGAATATTTAATGTTATACATATTCCATGTAGTTGTCTTACATATACTGTTTTATTTCCAAGCGCTACACAGCGTTTAGTTTCTGCGCTCCTACATGTTTCAGCTGTCTCTTGTAGCAATCATCAGGAGCTGTGTCTTTATGATATTACAGGTGTAGTATTAGACATATTATAGCTGTAATATTAGGGGATGTAAGTCCCTGATGAAGGCCACAACAGATGACCAACATGTAGGAGCGCAGAAACTGAACACTGCGTAGTGGTTGGAAATGAAACAGTATGTATTGGTACAGGAACTTTGCCATGTTGTGGTTATAATTCGTGAGTAGTTTAGTTTATATGTGTCAGTATGCAATAAGTTCTGTTTGTGTTGATTAGCAACAAGAGCAAGATCCAACGAACTTGTACATTGCCAACTTGCCGCTCAACTTCAAGGAGAATGATGTAGATAATTTGCTGGCGAAGTATGGTCAAGTCATCTCAACACGCATATTGAGGGATACGGCTGGTCAGAGTAAAGGTGTTGGCTTTGCAAGGTGAGAAGTTGTGTCTTGTGTTTGTGGCTCATATTGAGGGGGCAGTTCGTTAACTCTGCTTATGCACTGGTTCTTTTGGTCAGGTTCCTGTACATGTCTCGGACCATGTTTCCTTGAGGGGACTAGTGTCTCTTTTATCAGTACTTGTTGAGGGATGACTGGAAGGCAAGGAGAAGTTGCAAACTTACCATTTCACTTCACCTGCTAACAAATTAAAGAGTCTTGTGAAGCCCCTGGGTGCTTTCATATGTCAGTCCTTGGAGCTGAATTATTGAACAGAACCTGGATGTGATTAATTCCTCACCAGTTGGTAACATTTCAGCTGTCATTTTCCTGTCAACTTTGTGATGCAGCACTACCTTCGCCTCTTGTTAGGGTACATGGACAAGATGTCCAAATGAAAGAGATGTGAAGGAGGAGAGACAGGAGGAACTGAAGAGAACAGTGGTGAGGGGACTGTGTTGGTGTAAAGGTTGGGGGAGTGAGGATGGGCTGGGAAGGTGATGGGAAGGCAGGATGTGAGGAAAGAGAGAAGAATGTAAAGGAAGGGAAGAAAGGTAATTTTTCTGTCATCTTGGAGGGCCTAGGTGTCAAATATTGTGGGTACTGAATGTGTAAGTGAACTTCATCGTGTTGACTTAGCAAGTACTCACAGATCTGAAAAATATTTTGGATTAATATTCCATATTTTACTGAGTTTCCTGAAATGTAGCTTGTGAATAAAAGATTCACTGTCTTAAACTTACTATACTGCAGGTACAGCATAATTCAAACAAAAGGTGTAACCTCAACATGTTTATATTGAAGTAACCTCCAAGCCTACAGTGACATCATATGTATGAGTTGCTAGAAGAACACTAAGAAATTTGTAAGTAATGTAGGATTATGTTCCCTTATTTTGTAGCTAGGAACCATCCTGTTGCAAAAATGCTGACTGTACAACAAAAAGGTATTGTGTGTCTTGCAGTTCACAAAGACCACCTTTGTAACAATTGTACAAGGGCCGCCATTTATGATTGTTGTCATCAGTTTGGAGGAACAGGTTGTCTCCCAACTAGGGAAGAGCTTGGGTTGAACTTGTCTGTAAGAAGCGAATTTGGACTAATTTGAGAAGCCTTTTTGCAAGCCAACCAGAAATGAACTGAACCAAGTTAGGCATGGCTTGTTCTGAGGGAATGATTGAGCATGAGATTTTAACAAAGTTCATTTGTTACAAAACCTAATGACACAGACCGTACTAGTTATGTGTGCAGATGCAAGGTGACATGACAGGTAACAAATTTTGCAATCTGCATAATCTTAATGACAAAGCAGTGTTTCACTTAGCAAAGTGAAATACCTTAATTTGTATGATGTGTGGGATGTAGCAACTCCTCGTACCAACAGAGGGCATCAGTGAGATTTATTTAAACTGAACATGTGTTACAGTTTATCAAGATGTTTGTAGCCCATTTTTTCGTTGGAAAATCTGATTAACCGAATTTCTGTCCTGGACGTGTTGATCAGTCATACCTTTCCCTCAGCTACGTAAATACGCAGGCAGCTGCATTTTCGAACAAGATGGTGCTTCACAGTATTTTCATGGCAAAGTTTACCAGTATCTTAGTGCAAGTGCCACACCATAGGATTCGAGGTGCTGTCTCCAGCGGATTGAAGTTCCACACTTAGCCTGTCATATCGCCAGACCTTGTACTCTGTGGGTCTTTCTTTGGGGGGCTGTATCAGGAATGCTGTCTCTGCCCACATCCCTACTAAGCAATCATGAAAAAGTAAGACCGTGCACTGTCACTGTTATGGCATCTCCATAAACAGGAATATGGTGGACAATGCCAGGGCCAAATGTGACCTTCAGATTGACACATGCCTTGTGACAGTGGTCCCAAAATTGAGGGTTTGTAAGGTAAAAAATAGTAAACGTACAGACTATTGCTAACAGTTTGTACATATAACATGATTGTAGGCTCACTGGTTTCTTCATTATAAACATACGAAAGTGTTATTTTTTGTTTGAATTATTCTGCATGCCTTCTGATGTACGATAATTCTTTATTCCCTCCAAATGAATGTTTCATTATTTCTCATTTTGATATAATGACCATTTTTCTTCCTTTCAGAATGGAATCGAAAGAAAAATGTGAACAAATAATTCAGATGTTTAATGGGACCCCACTGCAAGGGTCAAAGGAGCCCCTTCTTGTGAAGTTTGCTGATGGTGGAATTAAAAAACGGAACATATACAAGAGTCAAGATCAGCGAATGTGGAAAGATGGTGGCGAGGTAAGTTGCATAACTTACATTTGCCTCCTTGACTGGGAGACAAATTTTCTGTTGCAGAAACTTTGTGTGTGGACAGGTACCTAAGAAGTGAGAACATGGAATTAATGACTTTTGAATTGTCAGGAGTTTGTGTGTGAAGGGCAGGTTTGTAGCAAGGCAATTTATGATACAGAAGTTGCATATCATGATAGTACAGAGGTTAGGACAGACATGGCATTTCACCAGCAAGTGAGGCTGCCCCTACTGGAAAAGTGGATGTTAATTGCCAGAGATCCCCTCTTTTGGTACATAGCAGTATTGCATCATGTTACAGTGTCAAATTTGATAGTCTGTACATCAGTGTTACGAATGACCAAAACCAGCTGTCATAAGTTCATTCTGTGTCTAGTACATGAGACTGCAGATGGAAGGAACTTACCTTCAGGTTGACAAGAGTGAAGTGGTCTGAGGTAGAGCTTGGACTTTTCATCCAGCGGGTTCTGAGCTTGATCTCTGGTCGGAATTATGCCACCATTTTTCTGCCGATAATTTGAGATTTCTGGAATGCGAGGAATACCAGCCCCCACTGCCATATCGTGTGATTATAATGCACATACAGCTGTAGCCCACCTCAGATGCCTGCTGTTGATGGGTGGGTGGGGGACGGGATGATATATGCCGTATGGGTGTCCATGTCTGGGTGGTCACAGATCTTTTGAACATGGACCATATCAAGTGGCTGGGGACGAAGAATTAGAAATGTGAATTATCAGAATGACAAGTCAGTGTACTCAGTTTTATTTTGCCAACCAAATGCACAGTATCAGTTACACATATATGTTCCACTGCAAGTATACCATCTTCAGGGTGAACAAAAATTTTAATTCAATTTTATATATGTTATATGAGATCTTGTTGATAACAGTAACATAGCATTGCTAATTGTGTGGTTTGCCTTGCAAAGAAAAAAGTGATCAACCTGAAGAAGGCCCATGGAAGGGCCGAAACATGTCATTGAGAGAAGCTATGTAAGAACATCTTAGTAATAAAAACTTTAAACAAGTTGTGTTTGACTATGTTTTACCAATATATTTCACAAAAATGCCAGTTTTAAAACCATTAGCAAGTGATAAGCTGTTAATTACAGTTTTTTTGAGGGGGGGGGGGCGGCTCCAGTAACTTTGTTTTTATGGTGTTTAAGGAAAAAACGAAAAACTTTTACAGGTTTTAATTGATATCAACAAAGAAACTGCTACAGACTGAAGAACCTTGTAAATAACAACTTATCATTGGCATTTGGTTTTAAAACTGGTGTTTTGTTCTCCCTATGGATGGTACAATTGCATCGAACATGTTGGAGATATCCCTTTAATATTTATATATAATTGATATTGTGCATTTGTATGGTGAAATAATTGATCTAAAAAATGCACGGAATGGACAGCTTTAAAATATCAGAATTGATAATTGATAGTAGCAAAATATTCCCCCAAATATGCCGATAAAATGAAGCAGTCTAAATTGCAGGGGTAATTTCAGCACTGTAGATGCATAATGGAGAAACTCTTTTAAATAAAAATGAAGTTAATGAGTTTGAACAGAACAAAATATTATGTATTTGTATATGAACATAGGGATCTTGAGAAGGGCTATTGTCTAGTGAGATGGTAATCCTATTTATACAGTGTTGAAGTTGAAGGAGAATGATAGAAATGGTGTGTTCATTGTGTGTGGCGTTAATGAAGTTGGAGTGAAATCACCCATTCGGGTCATTAGACCTGATTTTGTGTCAGTGAAGTGAAAGTTCTTATCAGAACTCTGAAGGAGTTGATTGAGACAAACGAAAATTGTTACATGGTGAGATCCAGAAATTTTGGATGTGGAAGAATTGCACATTTGTTTTGCCTGTTAGTAAAATTATGATAGGACCCAGTCACATCTCCCATATTTTGAATGTGGATGGGGTTTAATCATGTTAGGCAGACTGAAGTGCATAGAGCTGAGCCACTAGTGCTTGAGCCTGGTGTGTTTGGGGTTATTTTTATAGAATGTGTTTAAATTGAAGCACTGTACTACTGTCATACCTTCTGTGATCTATCCCATGTTAAGTTTTTTTTACTCAAGAAAAAGAACCAACTAGTTAAGTGTTTGACATTCAGGTGGCCGTGCATCGTGATAAATTCTTATAATAAAACAAACCAGATGCACTAATTTCTCAAATTTAATTTTGTAATAAAACTCTACATATTTCAGACAGAGGAACTGCCCGAAATATGTGGAGTTTTATTCCAAAAATAAATTTGAGGAATTAGTACAACTGGTTGGTTTTTTTAATAAGAATAGCCCAGTGTTGTTTCACAAGCTGTGTTACAGGAAATATATTACTTGTAGCCTGCTTCAGGGGAACTTATAGTATGTACTTGGGTCTAGCCAGTGATACAGTAAGACATAGGTTAATAACAGTTTTGTGCACTCACACTTTTGGTAAATGGCTGGGTCATCTTATGGCAGTGTTGTTGCAACTTCTAAACACACAGCACAGGAGTCTGCATCTTACTTTTATGGAACCCTTAATGTCAGTAATTTATCTACATCTCACATCACACTTCCTCACAGGAGGACAGTCCCCCCCCACTGATTTGGAAGTCTGTCAGGCTAGCAGCATGGGGGGGGACGGGACCTATAGTATACCTTTGGTGTGAGACAGTACGATTGCTGGCTGTCAGTTATGGGTGCGCCAAAACCATCTTTAGATAGCAGAACTAAAGTCTAAGTGTACTGCATGCATTTCCTGTCCATACATCTACAGAAGGGGTTGCATTCAAAAAAGTGTTACAACAGGACATAATTTCCTTGCTTCAGAAAAGTCAGTGTTTGAATCCTGTTGTGAGCAAGTGCAAAAAAAAAAATTAACATTCAAGCTTAATTAATTTCTAAGGTTTATGTGACGAGATGGAGTAATTGTAAATTTACAGTGGCATTTAAGGGTATTGCAGAACATCTATAAGCTTCAACCCACAGCTTGGTAACGGCTGTTAAGGTCTGAAGAGGAAAACATGTCTGATACATTCCCTGTTCGGAAGGTCTGAAACGGGGCATTGGTTTATTGCCATTCCTGTCTTTTGAATATGCCAATAAGAAGGTCCAAGTAAAGCCGGGGGGTTTAAAACTTAATGAGATGTCAGCTTTTGGGCAAACCAAAACATGTAGCACTGTGAGATTTGAAATTGAAGTGTTGTGTTGCAAGGCAAGCACAATAGGATGCATCATCAAAAAAATTGTAAGTAGTCAGGCCCACAGCATCAACAAATACAAGAATTTAAAACATCAGCTATTAGAGTGCAATGCAAGCATATATCTTAATAAACACTGACTAAACATGAACTTGATTACAAAATATGAAAACATCAAAATTAGTAATGCCTCTCCTGGATCCCAATTTACCAAGCAAAAAGTTTATTAGTTACGGATTAGAGATGAGTTATAATGCCTTTATGTAAAGAAATACAAACAATCAAGACCTCTTCCACACTTATTTAGAGGCTGCTAATGAATGGGGAACTTTTGGGAAGTCATTGAAAATGGCATAAAGACGGTTGTACATAAAGAAATGGATAGGAGATATAAAGTGATTGAGAAGGAGATAAAATGTTTAGTAGATAAGAGGAAAGAGAGCGTGGGTGACAACCAAAAATTTTGCCCTAGAGTAATGAGTAATTAGCAATACTAGTATTATCCTTTCACAGAAGGAACTTGAAATATTAAGTAGAGGACTAAAATGTAATTTACACTACAAGAACAAACAGTGGATAATATCCTTGGCCTTGGAAGCAGAAACTGCAATCAGTAAATTAAATCCTATGGAACAAGAACTGATTAGTTCTCAAGTTGCGCAAAACATCTTAAATCTGTACAAGAATACACAAATAAGAAAATTTATAATATCGAGAAAGATATTCCTAATATTAGAAGTTAATCAAAATTCACAAAGAAAGTCACCAAATAAGACTTACAATAAATTGGAAAAATGCACCTGCTTGTAAATCACCCCAGTCTTGGCTAAAAACATTGAAACGTGTGTCCTTTTACCATACACCTTTAATGTTAAGAATACCATGTACCTAATTAATGACATTAAAGAGACTGAGAGCATAGGTAATATAAAATTTGCTACCTGAGATATATATAACATGTATATAACATGTATACAAACATCCCAAATAATGAATTTCCAGACATTATTAAAACACAGATGGAGAGTAACAAAATTGATGAACATATTAATAAAGTAGTTCTGGAATGGTGTAAAATTATTTTAAACCAGAATTATTTTCAACAACATGGAGGAATTTATGCACAAACAAATGGATTGGCTGTGTGTTCTCCCACTTTATCAATTTTTTTGTGAAATCTGCCTGCAACATTTACAACATGCTAAAATTATTAGCCTTTTAATAAACCAACAGATTATTTATTATTTTAGATACATAGATGACATTTTAATGATATTTAACAAAGACCTAACTAACATGCAGGATGTGTAATATGATTTTTATAACATTTGTCCTAATTTAAATTGTAGCGTAGAAGAAGAGAAGAATAACGAACATAATGTTTTGGATGTAACTTCTCAGAATTGGATAATAATGTTTGTGTAGTAACTCATAGAAATCCCACAATGACTTAACTATTATTTCTCTTGGATCCTGTCACCCTTATAAACAAAAAACCATGGCAGTAAGATTTTTGGCAATAGACTAGTAACATACTCATTAACTAATGCAAATAAAGAAAGGAAAAATTATTAAACTCATTTTGAAAACTACTCAGTATAAGTCTGTGTAGATAAACAAATGAAAACTGACGAAAAGAAAATAGTAAAGAAGGAATATCATCCTCTCCCCATGAAAATGGGCAGCTTTCATGTATGTTGGCTGATAAACAAAATACATTACCAAGATTTTCAGAAGAGCCATTCTGAAGATAGCATATAAAACTACGAATGCTATTGAGTATGAAACCGGTGATTCAAGACAAGTATTTAAATATACCAACTTCATTGCCTGGACTGTAACAAAGAATACATGGGATGGACAGGCAGATTGTTTTATTAGATGTATAGTGAACATTATTAAGATATTAAAGCAAGAAACAGTAGGTCAAACTTCGCTAGATTTCTGTTTGAAAGTAATTATTCAGGGGACAGTACTGAAAATATAATGAATGTTATCCATATAACAAAGAAAGGAGTGTATCTGAACACTTCAGAAAAGTGTTACATTTGTAATGAGAAAAAATTATAATTAAATTAATGACAAAATAGAGTTTTGAATAATTTTTTATTTGATGCCGTCATATTGGGTGATGTCGGTTGAAGACGGTATTATCTGTCACCTGCTTGGTTCGGCATGGAACCGCTCGGTATCCAGTTACCTGTTGTATGTACAACACTAAAACACCAAATGTACACAACAGGGATATAATTGTAAGTTATATGAGATGAATTCCTGTTTGTTTATGCTGCCTCTACATTGGCCTTATTTACTAAAAAAATACCTTTTGTTTACAGGGCAGTCTTATTTAATGCGTACAAGAACAAAAATAAATGACGTACACTTTAAAAAAGAAAAAAAGCATAAACTAGATTCCTAAACTTCGCGTTGTTGAGTATAAAAACTAAGTAAAATATCATTTAATTTAACTGGAGTGTTAAATAGACTAATGCTTTTTTAATAAAATTATTTGTTACTGGCCCCTAAAAAGAAGTACATTTTATAGTTTTTCATCAGAAAGTATGGACAGGTGGTAAAAAACACAAAAGACAGAATGGGGAGGATTGACCGTACTTGAACCAATGTGTGTGTTTAGACTGAGAGTTTTGTTTCTATATTACTTTGTTGACATCATCATTTCGATATTTTAGCACATAAGTATGACTAGTATTATTTTACTAAATAGCCGTATTTAGTGATATTGCACTAACAGGATAATTGCATGTTCATACGTACCTACATTTTTAAATTGTTTTAAAAAGAAGTGCCTGATGATGGTTCATGTAAACTGAAACATGTAGCACTGTGTGATATGATATTAAAGTGTTGCGTTGGATGACATATTCATTTGTTTATGATATAAGAAAACACATCGGGTTACATGAGAATAAAATTTTTGGGCTGTGATGATGATGATGATGATGATATAAAAACACAGAAGTGGTGTTAGTTTTTTAGGAAGGAAGCAGGTGTAGAAGTGCCCACTGGTGACATACTGTAGGTCAATCAGATCATAAGGATGGGTAATATATCCTCTTAAAATGTGGCAGAGTTCAAATATATGGGCACAATTATGACGCACTAAACTGCATTTGTGGAGTGGAGTGAAGTGCGGATTAAATTTCAGGAATGCGTACTTCAATTCAGTCCAGAATCATTGTCTTCACATGTGCTGTATAAAAGTGTAGAGGTTAGAATATACAAAGCTATAATTTTGCATGTTGTTTTACGTGGGTATAAAACGTGGTGCTTGAGGGGGGGAACATAGGCAGGGGGTTTTGAAGAATAGAGTGCTGAGGGTGTTAGAGATTCGAGGAAGAAAGTGGAGACTGGAAACAAAATTGTATAATGAGCATCATGATACATGGTCTTCACTTGGCATTTTTTATGTTACAAATTCAGGGAGAAAAAGGTGGGCAGGGAATGTGTCACATGTGGGGGCAATTTGTACAGAGTTTTTTGGGGAAAAAATTAAAGAGTGACCTCATTGCAAATCTTGGCATGGGTGAGAAGTTAATATTAAAATGGGCCCTAAAGAAAACACTGTATGAGGTCATGGGCAGGATTGATCTGGCTTGGGATGCCTGTCACTGGTGAGTTCTTGTGAAAATGGTATTGAACATCCACAAATTGTAGGTAGTTTGTTGACTGGCTTAGGAGCTGTTCAGTTCACAAGGACTAATCTGCATGTAGTTTGTGTGTTTAACATATTGTCTCATGTAGTTTATGACGTAGGTGATTGACAGGACACTGCAGATGTGAATTGTATTATACAAATTATACTTCAGTATGTGTTAGCTTAATCACACTTTTCTGTGTGGAAATAAAGGCATGTTCGACTGTAATTAGTACACGCGGTTGCGGTGGTGCGCGTGGAGGCAATGTGTCACAATGGCATGGAATGTAAAGTGTGCCCGCATAGTATGTAGGGAGTTTGACGTTTAGAGGACCGTGTGTCAGGATATATTCTTATTATAAACCCGAGATGCACTAATTTCTGAAATTTATTTTGGAATGAAATACATGTTTTGGACAGGTTTACTGTCCATCAGGAGTGTAGTATTGAATACACAGCAATAAGTATTCATTATACAGGTTATGCTGACCATCTGCTAGCGAGATCAGGATCTATCCTGATCTCAGAAACATGTAGAGTTTTATTCCAAAATAAATTTCAGAAATTAGTGCATTTCTTTGTTTTTATTATAAGAATATGGAGGTTTGATGATGTCACCCCTTCATTACAAGTTTATTCCCTTCCATTTTTGTGGAGTTTACTGTTCATTTTAATTTAGCTTATGTAACCTACTTCCTTTGTGCCATCGTAAAGGGTAAAGATTAATATACACAATATTCGTTGCTGCCTGCTGTGTTGTGGGGCTAGGGCAGTCCAGTTGGCTCATCAGAATGTGGGCACGATGTTTGGGGCAGTGCTCAGATCACACAAGGGATCAGAGATTTCTCTTAAAGCATGTGGACCAGCTGTCAGGCCCACCCAACCTTCTGTTCAGTGGGTACCCAAAGTTCTTTACTGAGGGATAAAACAGTTGTGGCATGTGAAATTGACACTGCACTTAACCGTCTAGTATCTATGTGAAGAATGGGTGGAACTGTATCTCCATTCTTTGTATGTCCTTATGTCATAATGGGGACTCCTTCCTTTTTACCATGAACACTTTTTTTTTTTTTGTATATGTGTAAAAATTTCTGTGTTCACAAGAGCTGCTTACTCTATCCTGAGCCAGATTAATCCAATCTATATTCTCCCATACTGTGTCATTAAGATCCATTTTAATCTTATACTCTGATCTATACCTATGTCTTGCCAGTGGTCCCTTTTCTATAGATTTTCCACCAAAGTCCTGTATGCATGTTTCCCATTCTTGCCACATGTTGCATCCATCTTACCATCCTCGATTTGATCACCATAATAGCACCGGTGTGAAGTACAAATCCCAATGTCCTGTTAACATATTCCAATCTTTGTCCAAGTAGGGTAATATCAACATGGATTTTAAATAAACAGGGTAGGAGGGTGTGGAATGAATGAATTCGTTTGAGTGTAGGGATGAATTATATTTTCTTGTGCACATGTCAGACATTGTTTTTGTATGTAGAGAATTTCTTGTAAGTAGCTGAGTAAGTATTGACTTGTCATTGAAGGCTGTTCTCAGTGGAATTAGCTTGGCTGTGCTTGTTTGTCATGTATTTAATACAGGAATGGAAATGATTCTCTAGTGGCTCTCTCAGCCTGTGGTTATTTGTCTTGATTCAGGCAGCTCCAGTAAGCTACGACCCAAGTGGCATGGCGCAGAATGGAGTGACAACACAGCACATGCTTCCCGCGGCTTTAACGCAGTATGGCCGACACTATGGTGCTCAGACGATGCAGAGCTATTCAATGCCTGGGAATCCCTGGTTACACCAGTATGTGATGCCTCCAACGCCGCACATGACTCAAGTAGAAGTAAGTGGCATCAAAAAGTAGAATGCATGCCTCAACCATAAACAGTTACAGGATGGTCTGCAACAGGTCTGAGATGTGTTGCTTGTGTTTCATTTAGCCGCCAAAGTTTTCTTATTTCAAACCTGTCTGATAAATGGCAAAGTTCACATCATTGCCATGTTTGAAATTGGTGACTTAACAAACATTGTATTGTACGTAATACGTAGATATGACAGTGGTGTCTCTACTGTATTAGATTTAATTTGTCAGACTCCAGTTGTATGTAAGTTATCATCAGGGTATTGGTTGAAGATGATATCACAGTTGCTTGGTTCTCAAATATCTATTCCCATATATTATTTATGAATCCTAAAATAAGTGGCTTTAATGTAGCTCTCACAGCACATGTTCATGTGTCACGTTATTGGCGGTAGTAGTAGTATTTAATGCTCACACTTTCGGGGGGTCAATTCCATTCACATTTTAGCAACCCAGTATAATTTTACAAGTGACTGAGTATTCCCACCGGTCAAAGGTCTGATTTGGAAGATGATATAGATTTGTTTTGCGGTTATCATCTCTCTGCAAGACGCACATTGGGAACGGATAAATTGATGGGCTGCGTAAGTGATCATTAGACAACGCTGCCCGGTGTTTAGTTGAAACGTTGCCACTGCATCTTCTTTTGTGAAATTAGGAATTATATTTCTGTTCTTGTCCAATTTGTTCCAGGAATTGTGCAGGCTTTCCTTTGCATAATATCTTGAAGGGTCAGCTTGTATATTTGGTTTTATTTTTAGTTTGTCAGAATGAAGTGATAGTTTACACGCAAATGTTCGGCTGGTGGTCGTACACTTCTTCCCAAAGTAACCTCCCATACAACTCCACAGTGAGGTGGGACCCATTGAAATTGTGTATATTTTTTAAGGTTTTTGAATGGTTTAACAGTTAAATCATTTCTGAAACCCTCTCGCTGTGGGGTGCATCAACCTTTCCTGTTGCCTGTATTGCTGCAGTCAATATAACAACCTTTTCGAAGGTCCAAATTCTACAAGAAATTTGCATTAGTGCTATGTTCATTGCTTCTAGCACTCCATCAGAGTGAGTGGTATGTTGCCCAAGTGTCAAATAACTCAACAAGTTGCAGTGATTTTCTGCACCTGCATTTCCGTTTGTGTCAATGAGAGAACCATCTGTGTAGATGTGAAGTCCATCTTGTTCTGGGTACAGAATATGTGTAGTTTCCAGGACTGATGATTTCATTACTGGTTGATTTGCATCTTCTTTCTTTACTTCTTGCAGGATGTCTGTTTTATAATCTACTTTGATTTAGTCTGAAGGGTAGAGCAGTAACAGGTATTTTTCCAGTGCTGCTGGCAGAGTATACTTTTGTCGTATTGGTTTCGTTCCTTTGTTGAAGCCCTTTTGGGTTTTGATATTTGTATTGGGACCAGTAGTTATTGTAAGTTAGGGAACATTTTGCATACATGCAAGTGCCATTGATTTGAATGCCCCTGTTACGAGTTTCTAGAGCCTGGTTTTGTATCACAGTTTGTTGTGGGCAGCTGATGTTTTGGTTATCAGTACCATGCAGCCATATTGTAGGGTGTGTTTTATATGTGCCGTATATAAAGAATTCATTGTGGATCTTAAACTGCCCTAGTTGCTTCGTACCAGCCTCTTCAGGACACTTAGTTTTTCCTTGTGTTTGTAAGTTCTTTCTCTACATAGTTTTCCATCTCAGTTTTGCATCCAAATGCAATCCTGAAGTATTTTTCAACATGTGTTTGTGCAAAAGGTTTTATTATGGACTTAGAGGTTGATTGTCGGTTCATGACTGTGAGTACTAATATGGTAGAACATTTTCTCTGTTTATCATGGCATTTTGTTTATACCAGTTACTGAGGGTAGTAATTGATTGATTGATTGATTGATTGATTTATTGATTGATAGCTTGAGTGATTGATTCATTTAATTCATTCATTCATTCATTAGTTGTGAGAGTTGGGGTTTTTGAAGGTTTGGTAGTGATGTCCTAAAAACTGTTGTATCTGCAAAGAGTGCTGTTTCAACATTCTTAATTTTGTCGAATTATGTTTGCAGGTCATTATCATTTTAAAAAGGATAATACCTATAACTACATCGTGGGATAGTCTGTTTGTAATTTGTTCATATTTGGAAACCTTGCTCTCAAATTTTGTTGCACAAAAATGTTGAGCATTTTACCTTACTGTCAGTTGCTTGTAGCTTGTCTGAGTTTTACCCTCCATATATGATCACAAGCACTCTTGAAATCAACAAAGATTCTGATAATTATTTCTTGTCTGTAAAAGGAATCCTTAAATTTTTGGCTAAGCCTAGCAATTTGCCGGAATATTGAGCAGTGTCTTCTGAAACATGCCTGTGCTAGTGATGGGAGGTTTTGGGTTTCCAGATTCCAGTTTAGTCATGCACTTATTATTTTTTGTGTAGCTTCTGCTAGAATGTTCATGACATGTGGAATTAGTGATACTAGGAAATCATGATAAGACTAGGTGGCTGCGTGCTGTGCCATTGGTCACTGCCTCACCCCAAAGCATTGCACAGTGCATGCAGCTTATTGTGTACCGTTTGCAGGACTAGTTTGTTGCTTATCCAGCACAACCCCAATGCACTGTGGAGTTCATTTTACAGCACCCTTTTTTCAGGTTGTTTGTGTACCATTTGGCCACTTCCTGATACCTATCCCAGTTTTGTGACAACTTTGCTTGCCATTTGGCCACTGCCTCACCCCAAAATGTCATGCACTTCGTATCATGTACTATACCACTTTTTCAGGACCAGTTTGTTTGCCAGTTGGCCCCTGCCTCACCCCAAAACATTCTGTGCTTCATATCACATACTCTACCCTGTTTTCAGGACCAGTTTGCCGGCCATTTCGCCACTGCCTCACACCAAAATGTTGTGCACTGTTTTTTGGACCAATTTGATTGCCAGTTGGCCACTACCTCACCGCAAAACTGTGTGCACTTCATGTCACATACTCTGCGCTGTTTTCAGGACCAGTTTGCTTGCTGGTTGTTCACTGCCTCACCCCAAAATATCGTTCACTTTGTATCATATACTGTACACCTTTTTCAGGACCAGTTTGTTGGCCAGTTTGCCACTGCCTAGCCCCAAAACATTGTGTGCTTTGTATCACATACTGTACCCTGTTTCCAGGACCTGTTAGCTGGCTGTTTGGCCACTGCCTTACCTCAGAAACGCTGTGCACTTTATATCACATACTCTACTCTATTTTCAGGACCTGTTAGCAGGCCATTTGGCCACTGCCTTACCCCAAAACCTTGTGCACTTTCATCTCATATCATATACTCTGCCCTGTTTTCAGGACCAGTTTGCTTGCCAGTTGGCCACAGCCTAACACCAAAACATTGTCTGCCTCATATCACATGCTCTACCCTGCTTTCAGGACCAGTTTGCCTGCCAGTTGGCTTCTGCTTCTTCCCAAACATTGTGTGCTTTATATCTGTACTCTACCCCGTTTTCAGGATCAGTTTGCCAGCCATTTGGCCACTGCCTCACCCCAAAATGTTGTGCACTTCTTATCACATACGTTACTCTGTTTTCGGGACCAGTTTGCTTGCCATTCGGCCACTGCCTCACCTCAGAACATTGTGCACTTCATATCACCTACTGTACCCTCTTTTCAGGACCAATTTGCTTGCCCGTTGACCACTGCCTCCCACATACATACATACAAGAATGAGAATCAGCACTCCAGGGGCATTTCTGTGGTAAGTGTAGTTGGACCACAGTAGCTAAATACTGAATTTGGCAGTATACTAACCAGTAACCCCGTGAGTTGCCACTCCACATTCTTAAATGATATATTTTCTTGTAGTGTGACATAACTAGGAATGTTACCCTGATAGTAAGAATTAGCTTCCAAACTAAACTCACCACATTTCCCACAAACCATTTGTACCTGCTTGGGCTTGAAAGCTGATGGAGGGCGTTTTGGAAGTGTTGTATGGGGCTAGGTCTTTGTAAATTGTGAAATTTTGTGCTGAGCTGTATTGGTTATGCATTTCGCTGTTGTAGCAATACGTGTGCTCTTCAGCTGTTTGCCTTGAGCCACCTGCTGTTTAGGGTCTGGTGATGTATGTTCCCAATTTCCATACAACAGGTGTTACACATAGTGAAGGTGGTTGGTTGGTTGGTGTGTTGCGTGTTTGGTAATTGTCACTTGGCAGTCAGACAGAACTGTACAACTTTTATTGAGGATATTTGTATCAAGAATGATTAATTGGTCATCAGGCAAAGCACGTAAAGTGCACATTTCCTTTGATTTTATGATGGTAACTTCTTTGTAGTAGGTTTCGTGCATGTGTAAAAATGTTATCAGTTTTCAGTGTATGTGTTTGTACTGAAAGGAAATTTTGGTGGACTGTAAACCTTGTGGAAAAATAAACTTCCGAAAATTATTCAGACTAGAATCCAATGCAGGATTGACATTGGGAAGCAGCAGATGTACTGTAGCAAGGGATGTGTTGAAGTGTTTACTGGCGGGTTCACTGGCCAATCAGCATCACTCAACTGATGCATTTGCTAACATACAGAAGCTCTTTCAGTTGTGCAGCATTATCAAGTGTTGGGAGCAGACAGATGAGGCTTGTAAAATGGGCTTCCTTGCTTTTGGCTGTACTGTTGTTACAGCAGCTTGCAGTGTAGCAGAGGAAAGGTTTTGGGAGATTTTTCTCTTTAGAATAGTAAATGATACTGGCATCCTGTCATCTTATAGAACAGGCAACAATGTGATTATTCTCATTTCTTCATGTCCTGTTGTTTTGACAAGTACTGGTGTTTATCAGGTGGTCATTACTTAAAAAACAAACAAACAAACAAACACAGCTGCTATGTTGCAAAAACACTCATTTTTCTACGTGATCTGCACAACATGTCAGCTGTATGGCTGTCATCAAGCACATCATCACAAAAGTATGCACAAAGGAAAGTGGAATAATACTGACAGAGGCCTGCCTTCCCCTTTCAGTATCATTTTACATTGTGCAATAATTTTAATGCAGCTTCAGTTTATGCTTTGTGTATGACCTGGAACAGATCTGTCTGTTTAATGGCAGTACTATGGAGAAATTATATTAAAGCACAGTATATTAAAATCTGTTAAAAATTTTTAATGTATTGAGGTTAAAAATTGACGCTTATGATGAGCATTATGCTGACTTCCGCGCATATGGCTGTATGTTGGGTGCCTGAACATGTATTACTTGAGCGGCCAATAGTAGGAGTAGAAACTTTTTAGGGGTAAGTAATCTCAGTGATTCTTTGCAGAGCTTTATGCAGTCAGTACGCTATTTGTATCGATGTGTTTTTATCGGTTGCAGTTGTTGGTTGGCATGGTAATAAAGATACGGTTATATGTATGTTACCCATTTGTTGTAAGAGGTAATCGTGTTTTCAGTGCAGATTGTAATGGTGCTGATATACTGTTAAATTTTTCAAGGCATTCCGTGCTGCCCAAACATTACTGGCTTTGAACTTGGTCACAGAGTCCTTGTGTATGTATAAGCTTAAAGTGTCTTCATATTGTCTGTCTGGTACTGGGAATGCCATTATTGTGTTTTTCTTATACAAACTCCAGAACTTGATTAACATTGATGTTGAACATTGCCTGCTTCAGCCCACAGGATGCTTTTGGATTGCATATGCTTGCATCATGAATAGTTCTCTTCGTTCTGTCCAGCATTGTACTCTCTGCTCTGGGACACAAGAGTTTTCATGTGATGGCATAGTTCTTTATTCCTTCCACATGTTATAATAATACATTAATTTACAGTGGCATTGTATCTGCAACACACTGATTGTGGTCTTCTAGTTCTTATCATACCTTTGCTTTCATCATATCACCCCCACTTTTTTCAGAGTGATTTTAACTTTTAACAGCTTCTCGCTTAACTAATCTGACTTACAATGAGCTGTCAGCCCATCAGTAATGAAATCAGAAGTACACTACAACAATGTATGATCCTTGCGGCAGCTGTGCGAGTTTCTGTATTCATATATGTACATTACTTAACCAAACCATTTCCTCTGTTCACATAATGTGTTCACTGTGTGCATGATTGTAGAGTGGCCCTCTATTTTGCAGGTGTGCAGGTGATGAATTAGAAAACAGCTCTTGTGTATCAGGGTGAACATAGTACATAAAAGAAATCTTAAAAGGTTTCTCTACAACACCAGGACTTGCCACCATTCACATGTTGCTACAAGGGCAGGCAGGGAGCGATTTAATATAAACTTAAAGGGTTCAGTATGATGTATGCAGCACCATATATGGCCCTGGGCATGATAGGAATTGTCTCCCTTCTTCACTTAACCTTTACGCAACGGGATTTAAATGGCTACAGTCAACCTTCGCGTACGACATTATTTTCGCTTGGCATTTAAATTTTTGTACATGGTTTACAAAAAACTTTATTATTTCAGGAACCAA
>Ga0136643_10003910_pt1 | contig 20292 bp, 6 predicted proteins | sample TergutLab28metaG_FD_96883 | JGI IMG/M metagenome (GOLD analysis project Ga0136643, IMG submission 96883) | Labiotermes labralis P1 segment gut microbial communities from Petit-Saut dam, French Guiana - Lab288 P1 (version 3) (version 3) | ecosystem: Host-associated > Arthropoda: Insects >...
AAAATGATATAAATAATGAATATAAATAATACAATGACGGAAATAGTGAATAAGAATGATGAAATGAAATAAATTATGGGAATAACGAAATAATGACAAATAATACGTATAATAAAATAAAAATAATGAATATGAAAAATAAAATAATGATAAAAATAATGGATATGAATAAGGAAATAATGGCCTATATGAAGAGATGGGATAAAATTTGGAAAGAATCGACCGTGCTCCAATTGCAGCTACTTCCTATACGTTTGTCTGAAGAGACTAAAAACAAAAAAGTAACTCAGTGTCCCGCTCGAGATTCGGAATCTGTGTCTGCAGTGTAAATTTAGGAACACTTACTCGATCGTGATAGAATATGTGTTGAAACTAAAGAGAATTTAATATATCTACTCTTATACAGATTTAGGTCCATTGGTTAGCGTACGTACGGCCAGTTTCAAAGCTACAAACTGCTCTGCATTTTGCCAGAAAGTGTATGTGTTCTGATTTTCAGAGTGCCGCTTGTTTCCTTCAACGGCACTGTCATTTCCTCTTAGATGAATGTCAGTGTTTTTGTCATCAATCGTAGTAGATTACTGTTGTAAAGTGAAGTTATTGGACCTAATTTTGGCTTCTGGCAGGACGAAGCAAAAGATGTGAAATCAAGTCCTATAAAGTGTGAAGAGAGAGAAAACCAACAAGATGCAACAATCAGATGTTTATTATCAACTTCTGTCTCGACATGTTTCGGGCATCATTATGCCCATCTTCAGGAGAACAAAGACCGTGTGTTACTGCATGTGTTGTAGGATGCGAGCAGTGCTCGCATCCTACAACGCAGCGCCCCACAACCGCTACCAACCACATCCAGCAGAATCAGCGCAGTACACCACATGCAGTAACACACGGTCTTTGTTCTCCTGAAGATGGGCATAATGATGTCCGAAACATGTTGAGACAGAAGTTGATAATAAACATCTGACTGTTGCATCTTGTTGGTTTTCTCTCTCTTCACACTTTGCTCACGATGCACGGCCACAGGAATCTAAAGCACGTCCTATAAATTATTGCATTATTCCGTCCGTTCTGTCGTAACCTAGTATTAGCAGTTTTATAGAAAGTAGCCATATTTCACATTAATAATCCCATTAAAATACTTATGGCTAAGAGTAAAACTTTACCGCTGGTCACTCTGTGACTGCTACTTGCATCCACACATATGCGTCTATAAGTTGATTCTCTTCAAATAAATTCGAAAAAAAGTAGAAAATATAGAAGTACAAAAGACAGTTCAAAGTTTCATAAAATAAAGAAGGGACAAACCATCAACAATAAAACACAAATTTAACCATTCAACAACTCAATCTGCACTACGCGGAAGTTTAACTGAGTCCCCACCAGTGCTCTTTCGTTTCAACGTTGGCAAAAGTAAGTGATCAAGATTCGATTACCTTTGCCCGAAATTGAATTAACGTTATACACACGAGCATTTAGAACAATTCTTATTTCATTAATTCTCACAAGGAAAATTGTTCTCTCTTACGTTGTTTCACCCTAAGTTGAAATTTTCAGAATCCTAACTGTAACGTGTACTTGTTGCATGAGATTCATTTTGTACCTCAAACAGAACACATTATGCTCCCATTGTAAAGACCACTTGATGCTGTACAGGGAAATAACGGTTCTGATTGACAGGTTTTTACGAAAATATAAAACTTACGGCGTGGGTAAAATGTATAATTTCTTACTGTAACAGCAGTGACCACTGGGCATCTTAGTACAACAGAAGTACAAACAAGGGGAAGTGCCTCTTGGACAGCCAATACTTTCCCAGCCAGCCAAAACATCCCCACCTTCTATGGAAAACAACATTTCATTATCTTGTGGTCTAAACCCGCCATTAGACCTTATGCTAAATCAAATAATTTAACACAACTTATGGTACATTTTAATATTATCCTCCTTTTTCTGTATATAACTCTTACGTCACATCTTCATATTCATAAGAATTTCCTAAGAAGTTACCATTGCTAGGCACCTGCGAGAGTGGCGAGTAATTTACAAGGAACCTGCATTCGCATAACCGTTACGGATCTAACAAGGAAACAATCTGAGTGGCCTGGAATTTTTAACCTGCTGCGTAATGTTTCCCGGAAAAATTTCAGCTGCCAGTAAGATCTGCAGCGTCCGAGAGAGAGGAAACAAATACGATATCAGAACAGCAAGTATTTAAGCCGAAGATATTAAAATGACATTAAACAGAAAACTCGGAGCAGTTCGCATGGAATCACGTTAAAACAATGGTTAGCTACAGTACAGGAAGAAATATTAGTTACTTTCTTTATTATTAGGCTTATGTGTGCATGCAATGAGGCGTATTTTGAATAAGACAAACCAAACAACTGTATCAGCACAATATAGGGAGGCACATATATCCCTTAAAATACACAGCTGTGTGAATTCTTATTTTATTAATACTCCAGGTACCCTTTTGTTTAGTTACCAAAAGCCATACCTACGCGCGAGTATGTTAACATAACCACAACACACGTACATCCACACAAACACACACACACACACACATACACACAAACGCGCCGTCCTTTCATGTCGTCTGATCTAATCACTTCTTACGGAATGCTTACATCTCTACCTCAGGGAAACAGCCAGTATTCGCACACATTCAATAACAGTTGCCAACAGCAATAAAACATAATATACGTAACCCGCAATCGAGTTTTTTCATTAGTGACAAGCATAGATAAAAGCATACAAAATGTGATGAACCAAGGTTAAACTTTGAATTTTCAAGTTTAATAACACGACTATAGTTGTCTGTCTTGACTTCGAAGTATTTTAGTCGGTATATCGATTCGCTAAGGGATAGACGGTCCGGTGTTCGAACCACAGTGGGGAATGAGATTTTCCAGATCTATCCAGACCGGCCCCAAAGCCCTCCGTCCCCACCCCCACCCTCATATACCAGGATTTTTTCCTAGGGGTTAAGCGAACGGGGCATAGCGCTGACCATCTAACAGCGCCGGATAGAGTGCTGTGCCTGCTTAGTATGTTACAGGATAATCTGCACTGTAACTCAAGGCTGTCATTTGGCGAAACAGCAAAAACAAAATTTAATTACGAAATTTCGAGATATACTTTTCAATTACTGACAGAATTACAGCTACAGCCATTGCACGTATCGTCGCTGTCCATGCAGGAAGCTCCAAAGCATTACGAGTTCCATTACACGAGAAACGGAAATACAGCAACGCATAAACGAAGGTGCATATTTCTATTACATTATAATTTTTACTCAAAAATACTGCTCATGTTGCAGGTATTTTTGAGTGCCTTTGAATCAAGAAAAGTTAGCAGTTAAGATCACATGGGCTCGAAGCTCTATATTGGATTTCAACAGTTCGATAAGCAAAGGCTTCGTCAATGGAAGGTACTTCATCAAAGCTTGCCTAATAAGACTTTTTCACACCAGCAATATTTTGAGGTAACTGTATTTCAACAGGACGGAAGTTTAAAATGAAGGTATTTCTGCATTTTCAATTTTCATCTGGATTCCCCAAACCCAATCGGTAGGCCCATTCGTAGTACACAATAAAATATGTCACAATGCAACCACAACCTTTCGAAAATCTAACAAAATTTAATGTGTACAAAATAAACAATGTTTGTGAAGTACAGGAATGTGAAATTGCTTTAATTCAGCCGACATTCATGGTAAAAATAAAATCCAGGCTTTCAGCACGCAGATGGTAGTCGAAACTTTGTTGCGAATGTTCACTTTCTGTAAATATATGTAATTACTTTTCCGAATTACAGCAGTGAATATATTTTAAAAATTAAGTTTGTTAATCAAAATATTTATTTAGCGCCACAACTTCCGATTATATATTATATTAGTGTTTCAAGAGCATTTCAACACTTGACAGGCCTGTTACACACAGAACACTACACGGCAGTACTTCCTAACGCAATACTGAAATAGAATGGTTGAGTTCCTTATTTTACCTACCCGAATACCGAAAATAGTACTAATTCCCCTCCCTCCACTCTACGCCATATGCAGACAATAGTATTATGCACATTCAGATAAGGTTCCAAAACGATCAAATGAATAGTTCTTGTTCAGGTAAATTGCTTCTAGCAGTAAGCAGAAGGCGGCTTATACTCGGAAACACTACAGAGATATTAATCTAGAGAAGCAGAATCTCGCGTTCTAATACCAGTCTGCAGTTGAGGGTTATTCCAATCAAACCCGCTTGGGGTTTGTTGTGAAAGAAAGGAATATAGACAGTTAAAAGCAGAGTCCACGGACGTCGAGGGAGGCATCTCATTGATAACATGACCGACAAATACCTTATGGACCGCTTACACTTATTGAAACACCGCGAACTTGTCGCCATTTTTCCAGCAGCAAAATCTGGGGCTTTCAGATCTTCAGCTTTGGAGGCCCCTGACGTCACCATGAACGCACTCTGCTATAGTGAAACCCTTCGCATCTTCATCACGAGTTAAGACGGCAAGGCCAGAAGTGGTGGTGTGACGCACAGCTTCCGTCAGTATGTGACGGGCAGTGTCCATACCAAGTTGAGACCTATGTGATGGAAGGTGTCAGTCCACCGCAAACAATCCGAACATCTAACATTGTCACTTTCATGTGTTCAGCCCCTCTATGACGCTCTGAAGGACAACTGATTCGGGAAATACACGTACAAACGTAAAGTTGTGGTGCTACAAGTGGTATTGCGGAAGGTATCATTAATTGGCGCAGTGCATCCCAAACACTTTTTCTCGTATACCATTGTCATAATACAAAACAATAACGCGTATCACTTTCATTCCGTGTGGAACTTCAACCCGATTCTGGGTCATGGTCACCGCTTAAGGGGATTCGCGATCACACTCACTGGACACACCACACTTGGTAAGACTCCTCTGGACAAGTGATCACCGCGATGCAGAGACTTCTACTTAGCACAACACAACACTCACAGTGGAAAAACATCCATGCCCCCGCACGGGTTAAGAAGTGCCACCATCACAATAAAAAACACTGTACGCGTACCAATAGGTAATGAAATATTAATGCCTACGTTCAGATTACTGATCTTCTGGGATGTTTCGCTGGTTGGAAGGTATGAATTTTTCACACCTCTCAACCAGCGAAACAACAGCGCTGTAGAAACCGCGGATTTCGCAGTTACTACTTTACTAATTTAACTCGATTGGACGACAAACGACAACCTGTATTTATATTCGAACAATGAAATAGTATCTTGGTATAGACCTTGTACATTTTTTTTGCATTTAAACAAATAGAAAATAATGTTAATAGTGTAATTTCTTTCTTTCTTTTGGCGCAATAATCCTCAGTGGGCCATGACCTCATTCACGAGATTTCTAGATCACACACAACGACGCACCACAGTCGGTAGGACTCCTCTAGACGAGGGATCAGCTCGTCGTAGAGACAACACAAACACTCACAACAGAGAGACAACCATGCCCCGATGGGATTCGAATCCACTATCTCAGCAGGCGAGCGGCCGCAGACCTACGCCTTAGACCACGGGGCCACTGGGACCGGCTTAATAGTGCAACTGACTTCAAAATTTTAATTAGTTAAAACATCCTAAATTTCTTCGCGTACAAACAGGCGCCTGTCCTCGTACCGCCGTTTGAAAAGCACTAAGTTAGTGTATCAAAGGAATGCCTGTCCTGGTGACTACGGAGACCTTTTAACAGTTTTTGCTTCCTCGCCCAAAACAATTCCCAAAACGTTTAATTTCAACAGTTCTTATACTGCAACGTTCTAGTATGTAAGTTATTAAAAGCATATTAATTTTAAAGATGATGCGACATAAGGGTAAATGATACTTCATCTCAAGTCAGTGCAAAGGGTCTGTGTTGACGTCACAATGTACACAAAGTGAAAAACAGGAAGTCATTTCCACATTTTCACAGCATATGTAGACCTACTTTGTATTTTTCCCCCTATCAATTTTACATGAATCTACTGAATATGGTATCCTAAAAGCCTCATTCAAGCAGATCAACGTAGCGTAAAATTAAATCTAGTAATTAACCTAATACATGAAGTTGGAGAGTGTAACTGAGTTGACATATTTCGGTGTTCAAATGATAAGGGTCACAGTAAAATATTTTACTCACATTTAAACAAGTAACCGATTTAAATATTGTGACCGCATACAGAGTGTCTGAGAACAAACGGCTGAGATCATATTGGTAAGAAAAAAAGGAAGTGACAGGGGATTCAAAAACACTGCAAAATTAAGAGTCTCATAATTGTGAATTTCATAGAGTATTATGGTGAGCTTATCGATTAAATGGCCGAAACATGTTACACAAATGAAAGAGATGAGACATGAACAATCTTAGTTCGGAAGCCTGAATGGAAGAGCAGGCTGCTCGGAATAGACAGCCCTGGAATGGAGAATAATATTAAAACAGATTTTAAAGAAACAATGTAAGGGGAGGTCAACTAGATTTTTCTGTTTCAGTATAAAGACCAGTAGTGTGCTCAGATAACGGAAGCACATTTCCATAAAAAGATAAAAATTTCATAACTGAGACAATATTAGCTTCTACATAATAACGCACCAACTGAGTATTATATTTAAAATAATTTACGAACTGCTATTAGTTTGAAGGAAGTCCGTAAACTTGGAAATTTAGTGAAGTGTTCATATGTAAAGGTACAAGGAAATGGACACAAAGCAACACATTAGTACTGCTCTAGTTTAAAAATGTTTCATTGCGGTAAAACCTTTATAAATGGTCCTTCTGTCGTACAATAAAGCGTAAGATGGGAAGACCCTACAAATATTCCTCCTATTTTGGAGGTAAATTCAAGTATCAGTTCGGAGAGTTTACGTACCAACTTCCTGAATATATTCCAGGTTTTTACATACCTAGCTTGCATACTGATATAAGCCTGTTATTTGAAACTGTTGAATGAAATTTGTGCAATCCTATATGTAATTTCAATACGGTCCGTTAGAATCTCCTACTTTTACACCACTCTCATCTGTCAACAAAATACTAAGAGATTTTAACATCACCTCTTTATACAAGAATGTGTTTAACACAGAGTTACACTAGTATAAACGTGGACACAAAATATTACATTACATTTGCCTAAGTAAAAGAAAGAGGTAATTCCTTACAAAATATGGTCTTGTAAATAGTGTATTTTCCAAAACTCAATGCCCTGGTGATAACCTGAGTGTATTCGACCGAAAAAACGCATTCAATTACTGTATGTGGGACGCAAGAATGAACAGTTGTGCAAAAGATATACTGTTTTATATAAAACCTGTTCCTTTAACATGTTCCTAACCACGAAGAATTCCTACACCTGTATTACAAACAGTTACTGCTTTTATTACGCCATTATTTCATAGCTTAAATGTCACAATAAAAGCTTCCTATTTTTCTTATTGTCAACAGATGATACAGTGGAAAGGAAGACACTTCACATTTTGGTTCCCCATTTGACGTACACCAACACAAGAAATATGGCAATCAAATGGGCCACCCTTTAATATAAACAGGAAAGAAAGCTTCTCCTACCTTACAATTCCTGGGTTCGTTGTTAGTTCTGGAGTCCTATAAATACACACGAGTATTAATTTTTCTGTATATTCTGCACTTCACCCAAACATTCAAGAATTTTGATTAACGTTTAAGTACCATAATCGTAATTTGCGATACGTAATACAATGAGACGGTTCACACGCATTGATGCTACTTGACACTACACACACACACCCTTCAATCATACAAATCTCCATTCCTCGAAAAAAAAAATCAATCCGGTATCACGAAATTAAAATCTTAATCAAATTCAAAGCGACGCCCACCCACTTCACAGTCACGTTTCTAACACGCTAGGTATGTATCAAACACAAGCGTCGAAGATGGAAGTCGCTGTTGGTAATTTAAAGATTTCTTTATTTTGAAACATTTCACGGTTGACGTTCGCCCGCTGCGATTGGTACAACGATTTTACGATTTGTTGACGCGCGCCGTGGCAAGACTACGGCCAGACTGAGCCAACCCTTCGTCACGGAATCCCACACCTGTCTCTCTCTCCCTCTTATCCGAATGCATTTCCCGAAAGTTCCCGAAGTCTGTACAAACCTCATACCAAGCCTAGCAAACTGGCTCTACACATACAAATCCCGAAGGCCTATTTGAGTTGGATGCACTTTCGGTCGTTGGCTTAACTGCTAATTAGTATAATTAAGACTGGTATAATTATAGCATTAATATGTAGAGAGAGGCGGAGAGGTAGTGGAATGGGTAGAATAGATATTAGAATTCATGAAGTATCACCATTAGTATCTGCATATATGGCCGTGAAGAGAAAGATCAGAGAACAGAATCATGAATAATTTACAGAGAATTGAAATCAATGGTTGTTTCATATCGCCCTTTCGCAGTTCACATGATGCACATTTGCACAATGATATGATGGAGGTGGTGGTCAGAATACAGTGTGCTAATATTGGCTTATCTGACAACATTATTGGTTTACTGACGATCGGTCGACCTCATTACGCTTCATCCGCATAATAGGCGTTCCTCTGGATATTTCTCTTGTCTGAGCTTTGAACAGACCAAATATTCGAAAGGCTACCGTAATTCTGGCAAAAGTGATAAAGATATAAATAACTCGATGGAGCAGAGTCATTCTTCATGAATTAACATTTCAAGAGAAATTCAAGATATTCGACGCGTATTCTGGGACCAGATATTTCAGTGTTTTGTACACACGGACAAGCCAAAATGTCTCTATTCTAAGCCAGATAAATCCAGTCTCAGCGCTCCTGCCGTGTTTCGGTAAACACACAATGTAGTATTTCTTACTAGCCTATATACTCGTTATACTAAAGATCCGTCGTCACAACCAAAAAACCATAACAATTTTCAGTATTAAATTTCTTACATTTACTGCTCGAATTTCTTAATAACATGCACTGTTGGTTAACATTTGGGGTCATGAAGCATTAAAAGTTAAGTCTCTTGATACATTACACCTGTGGTGTGTCCTGCACGTACACATGTTCTGCTGCGTATAACTGTCAATGTCATAACACACAATCTTACGATCAACAAACCTATATTTTTCAGAGACTGCCCTTGTGCTTTTTGGAACTGCATAGCAAATGCAAAGGAAATTAGACCGCCCGAATTGAAATGGTGCGTCACTGTGCCTTATTAATACTTGGAGAAAAAAATACGCACATCCTCCTCTTTCGCACAGCCAGTTAACCTTTTGGCGCCGGAATTATTTTTTTTTTAAATTTTAGTACAACCTGTATATAAAATGTGAAAAATACAGGAACCAAATATGTTAGAATTATGAAACAAACTGCATTTTTAAGAGAAAAAGACGGAGAGTATATACCATGTTTAAAATATTCAGTACCTATATTTGTTGAATAAATATATAAAGTGCAACTTTAGAGGTTAGCGGTGTGTTACGACCACTATAGTTGACATTAGGCATCAAAAGGTTAATGTTATTGCTTCAAAAATATATTATATTAGCCTTGACAGAACATTCACACGTGGTAATCAAGGAAGCATGTTACGATGTCCAGCAGGATATACACGGACTACCAACCACTGCAGCGACGACAGAGGCCTCGAAGCTTGCGGGTCAGTAAAAGACACTTTACATTATCTCGCACTCTTGCGGAAAATACGTGTACAAATAAAAAACCAACCAAGCAAAGAACCACTGAACCAAATTGATTTATAGGTTAGGTTAAATCTTGTTAGATTAGACTGAAGAATGGCTAGATGAATGGATGTAGAGATTGATAAATAGACAGATGAACGAAGGGAGGGATGGACGGATGAATGGAAGAAAGAATATTTATATATATTAACTCATTTATTCACGTATGGATGGGCGATGGATGGATGAATGGATGGACGGAGAGAGGGAAGCATGCACACATAATCTTAAGCATAAAAAATAACTTCCTTCTGTGAAATGAAACTTAAAAACAACAACCTTCAAGAACAAGGCAAAAATTAACTATTCCGACAATGCTATATGTAAAGGGGGGAGGATCAAAATTCTGACCGCATTCAACTTTATCTTTTCAATCAATTTTACTCGCATGACACTTTCATCTGTCTCGACTAAGCATTACATGGCCTGGACTTATGTCTGTCCCAATGTCTCGAAGGCATATTTCGTAATGTGCACATTGTTTTCTTTTTTAATTTTATATATTGATAATTTTGTATTACCACAAAATCTTACACTTATCGGGCTTAAGAATGTGAGCTAAGTTTATATAATTTGCCTAGGATCCAGGGATAGTGAGTTTTGAACACCGTAATAACACTGTGGTTCCACAAAAGTCTGAAATTGTACGGAACAGCTAAGCGACCATTCAATTTTGATGAACGATACTGCGAACTGACTTGTTTCATACACTTAATAAACCAAGCGCCTACTGCAACAAAAATCATTTGCCTTGTATTACTTTATGCTTACAGGCGAACACATAAGACTCTATCTCTCGAATAGCTGAGAAAGCAATTAAATCTAGCATTTCGAGCCCGCATCACTTTGCACTGATTGCTGTTTACGGCGTTACGTCATATTGTTTAGATCGCGCCTGAAGCTTTCTAGGAAAATGATTATAACGACGCTGTTAACATATTACTTCACTCAGAAACAGTTCTCGCCTAACCCCCTGGTGCAGACTATTTCAAAACCAGTCAGATTATTCTAGTTTAAGCGTTGTTACGAAAATAAGATTCATGACGCCCATAATGATAACTCTTTTTTTTTAATTGCCCTCTATCGCTAGCCGATGAAATTCCTTTAGCCCCAAGCAATAATTCCTTAAGATGACTTATTTCGGGATATGCACGATACACCAGGTTGCGACATGGCTACAGTCTGTAAGACCTGAGTCTTCAACTCATTAAGGAGGTTTTGCCTTTTCAACACCACTTCCACACCGGCTCCTATCTTGGGTGCTAGGGGATTTTTCATCAATGACAAACCGGAAGAAGGCGAAAGCCCTTCATCCAGTACCCACTTTAATAACGCATGGATCTGCTTGCACACTTACATACTTCTTCATGACTTGTTGCTAATTTAAGTACATGCAACACCTGTGTCTGGATAGAAAGTACCAATTTGACCGCACGTGTAACAAACGATGTGGCTATACGAAGTTAAACTGGATTCTCACGAGACGATGTGAATTCTAAAGGAACAGACAGACGTGTCTGTGTTTCCGCCCCCCCCCCCCCCCCACCCTACACTTTCCCCACACATCTGTCCCTGTGGTGCTAAACTTAGTGGCGTCAGCAGAATGCAGCCACTGAAGAGGTCTTCAGAAAACATCCTGGTAGCCAAATTTTCACTTTCGTCATTGTTGCCGTGGGGTACGACAGTACCTCGTAGGACTGCAGCTTCTAATGGCCCATCGCCCAATCCAGGATGATAGCTGAATCAGTATGAAGCATGGTTGGTATAATTACCGAGGAAAACTAAAGTTTTCGCTAGGAAACCTATCCATGGACAACACTGACTACCACAGTTCCCACAAGCATTGTCCTGGTATTCAAGCCAAAAGTCCTCAGTGAGATTTCAGCGACCAAGCTTTTGGCACAACATTATTTAGTGGGAATGAGTTCGGCAAAAATGCACATATCATTTCTTCGTGTGGATGGAACAAATACCTTCACTGCATTTTTTAAGATTTTCCTTGTTGCCTTATTTTAAGTGACTCCTTTGTGTCATTAAAATATAAGTATTATTTTCGCGTCGACAAACACAACATACGATCTTATGCCCTGACAAAAAGAATGTAAATTCGTCCTTCTCCCCAAAGAATCCCAGAAAATACTAGACCTTAGGCTGTTACAGCGATGTTGCTAAGAATTGAAGTGTTCTGGGCTGTTAAGCCGCGTCGAATGGTGATCATTTACCCGCGTTTCGAACGATAGTAGAACCTTTATCTTTAGTTTCAAGCTGTCCAATTTTCTTGACCCTGAAGACGAAGGCATTTGAGTCCTTTGAAACATCAGTATCTATTAATCGATTGACATGGCATAATATCCAAGAACAATGGAATCTTCAGAATGGAAGGCTATTTAGTACTTACTTACTCCATGGAGAAGAGTATATGAAATTCAATGACACGTTGTTAGGTACGAAGTTTAACTGTAGATCCTGGGGTATTATGCGATTTAGGGCTGTACTGTCTTCTACTGGTCAAGAACTTGGATCTAGAGTCCGAAACCCAATGTTCTGCTGCGTTTATTTCTTCCCGTGTTAGTAGAGAGCTGCGACAGGCTGATCCCTCGTTCAAAGAGTATTTCAAAATGTCTGAATCAAGGAGCAGCACCCTGGAAAACGGAAAGCTCTAGGCCGCCCAGGCAACTAATGCCACAGACATTGATATCTAGGTAGGCTACGAAGACAGATAGTTAGATTAAGGTAAATTACATTTTATTAGGTAAAAAGCTTTAATTTTCTCCCAGCATTTTCTCTGAACTTGGAATTTAGACGTCAAAATACATAAGACTGTCATTGCTGTATTTGTTGACGTAGCACAGAAATATTTACCCGGGCGTTCTTTACTGACGAAATGTCACACGTTAGCAAGGTACATGCGTAAATGTAATTTTATTTACAACAGTAAGAAAATCTTGGCCTTCCTTGCGTTGATGTTCACGAAATTCACAAGTGCTCGAAAAAATTACTTGCAGGTTTCTCATAATGGATTTCAAAAAATGTGTGCAACTTATAAGAATACTTTCAATGATGCTTCCAAGTAAAGTATGCCGAACTGCACCAAATTCAGTCATTCAATAACCCGCAGTACATACAAATTACCGGCATAACAAAGGACACTAGAACAACTAGTTTTGAAATTAAAGAAAGCATACGGAAGACAGAACTGAAGGTTTGTAAATATTCACACATAATTCGGCATAACAATAAAAACATTTAGGGATTATAATTTTCCTAACACTTTGAAGAGACCGAAGATAAAATCCAAGAAACTCTGCAACTTAGTCAGTCTGTCTTTCACGGTATCGAGCACGGCCATGACCTCGAGGGCTGAAGAGCTGTCCTGAGTTGGGCCACTGCGGTCCTGGTCGCCGTGGGGCGTCCTGTATACAGATAGGAGTGATCTGAATACTGAAATTAATGGACTTTCGGACGTGCCACGACTCAGCCGGGTAGTCAGGCCTCCCACCGCAAGGACCGGTATTAATCCCAGGTCACTCCATATGGAAATTTTTGTGCACGATGTGGCATAGATACAAGAACTTTTTCGGAGTGCTTCGGTTTTCCCCTGCCAGGATCATTCCACCATTGCTGCATACTCATTTATCTGTCACCAGCGCTACAGAAAGACAAATATAACCGCAGTACTGAGACAGGCGTTAAGTAAAACACTAAAAATGATTCCACGTTACTCTGCAACTGGCAGAAATTCTGTTTAAATTGGAAATGATTATACCATTAGAATTAATTCATGTTCTGTATATATGCTTCACGTTTTGTATACATGTAAAATAACCACTGCCACCGGGTAAATCTCAATTGCAGTAAATAAATATTATTAAGTCATTATTAAATAACCTAAATTATGCGTTATTTTAGATTGTCGCTGCGATGTAGACGATGCACTCTTCCTTCTGGTATAGGACGTCACGTCACTAAGTAATTTGTTCCCGCCGTTTCGATACAGTATCTTGTAGGTTCGACATGTGGAAGCGAATTGCATATTTTTTACTTGAATATGCGACTACTGCTTCCTCTCGGAATGTATGTAACAATTTACCGAGTTTCGCGTGGTAATTTCCCACGAAATTGATACCGTACCTGAATCACACATAACATTTAAAACTAAGTCAGCTTAATTTCTTACGTTTATATCCCAAAGTGTCACTTCTTGCCACACTGCAAGCACATGACGCTATTGTAAAAGCCACTTAATTAATGCTGTTCAGAAAAATTGTCGCGTTTTTTTTTGTGCGAATTATAAGAAGCTTGTTGACTACATGTGTGCAGAATATAGGGTGTCCGACAGTAAAGCATGGTGGTACATATAGATACCACTGGGTTGGAAACGGTCCTATATCTGGCGGATACTGTTACCGAATTGCTTTAAGCCACCCTACGCAGGTCCAAGAATGAAAAGAGGGATTCGAATTCAGTGCTACATCAACTGTAGGTCTCTGTTGCTGGTGTTAATTTATGGAATAAGTGTTATTAGCGTATTACATATAGGTGATATGTATGTGCAAGGTTTCAAACGTTTGGGTACAACAGTAATGAATCCTGATACAAGAAAAGAATAAAATGTGATTACATTACTTTTATGTAATGTTTACCGCCGCTTTACTCTGTGGGGTTCTACGTAAAAGCGTAAAATTAGAACAAAAGGAAACCTAACCGTCTGTACTGGTGTCGAACTTGGTCTCTCGCTTAATATCATTTATGCCCATGGCGCAACAGCCCCGAGTGGGCCAGGACCTCCTCATGATCGAAGCCCCACGATCAAACTCAGATACATACACTCGGTAGGAGTCCTTTGGACGTGTGATCAGCCCGTAGAATAGAATTCTACCTGACAACACACAACACTCACAGCAGACAAACATCCAAGCCCCCGGAGGGATTCGAACTCACAATCCCAGCAAGCCAGGGGCCGCAGACACACGCCTTAGACCGCGCGGCCGCTGGAATGGGCCACTAAACACTATACTTAGGCGTAATTCTTTAAATAGAATATTCTGAATGGCTGCTTGATTAGTATTGGTGTTTTGTCAGTTGTTTCAATTTACACTGACAGAAACATACTTAAGTGAAATAAAGTATAAGTTAATTTGTCTCTTGCTTTAAGTGTTCTTAGAACGTGGTGTTGAGTATATTGTTTGGAAATCTCATGGGATGAAAGGGTAACAGGAGGCTTGAAGAAGGTGCAGGCCTGATCTTCGAAAAGTATTAATGAAATGATACAGCAATAAGAAAGAGTAAACTGGGGCTAGTAGAATGCATGGGAGTGATGTAACATGAAAACGGAGTTTTCGTAGGGCAGCTTGAACGTAAAATGAGGGCGGTATCTCGCGAACACGACAATAAACCTTCAAGTAGTACAAATAGCAAGGGGTGTTTGACAGAGAGAATATTAGATTCTTAAGACGGAGCCTGTCCTTTGGAATTAGGTTGGTTGGTAATCCAGAGCAAAATGTTACCTGATAGTTCACGGACCCAAATCGCACACACAAACAGAGTCGCTGTACACGCGAAGGGCACAAATCGATATAGGATCCCACCCATAAACCTGCTGTGTTCACCAACAAGCAGAATGTACAAAATTATTTTTCAGGGGCGTTCCAAATTGATACAGAAATTAATTACAACAGCCGGATGAATGTGGTCTGTCATAACCATTCGATTTATCCTGAGGCAGACCAAATATTCTATTTCTCCAATTCACATACAAAAGTTCTTGCTCTCCTTCATTCTTTCCTCTTTTCTTTTCTGTCTTCTTTTCTCTTTTCTGTTTGTATTCCTTTATATTCCTTGTTTTTTTTTTTTGCTTTTCCATGTACGTTTATTAATTTTCTTGCACTTTTTAAATATGCCAAGCACTTGCACAAGTAAATCCTTCCAAAATACAACAAGGCTTCCCAAATTATTTGCAAGGAAGGATATTTGAAAGATATCCCTTGATCCCAAGACGCGGCGCAGAAGCCTATTCCTTCCGTCATCAGTGTATAAGTGTACTGCTCTTGTATAATTTAAAGATGTAGAGTACATTGTTCTGAAAATTTAATAACTTTCTACTAGAACTCTTCCGCAAAAAAAACAAGGAGAGAGTACGTTACCCAGAGACGTCGGTAACTTTCTAAGAGACTACACGGAATTACGCCCCATTCCTACTTTCTCTTCTTCGTATTAGCCACCATCACAGCCTCGTCATCAGTGCATAACTATTTTACATCTGTTATTATGTGAAACAATAACTGCAATTATGCCACCGTTTGTGTTGCACAAATACTGACGTTCATATTGTTCATCCCTGCAACAGCTTCTTTGTTATAATATCCACACTATTCTCAGAAAAATTCACAAGTTGGATCGTTAGGTTAAATGACAAGAAATCTTGTATTATAGTGTCAAGACTGTACCGGAAAACATGCCGTCATTTTGAGTGATGGAGTAGCGTGGGAGAGAATTACATGCACACATATTTACACAAGCTTCACCCACAAGGTTCACACACTCTTCATTTACAACCCATGGTCTAAAATTCACTGTTCATATCCTGATGGTTTCAAAGAACTCAGGCATGGTGGATGAGATTTATCGTTTCTGTATGGTCTCGAGTTGAAGAGTGAAGTTAGGAAAGAAAAAATGAAAGCTAATACTAACATTACGGGCCCATATGATAGATTGTATGAAAATAAAAAGGCTGTATACAGTTTTAAGTTAGGCAAGTTTTATATCTATTAATATTTTACTAATAATAAATACAAAAACTTTTCCAATTGTTACGTAAGATAATTTAATAAAATAAAGATTTCCAATATATAATAAAAATTTATTAACATAAGTTCTTGAAGAATAAGACTAATTTATTCTATATTTATAAGGAAGTATTGTACGTATATTTTAAGGATATAAATTAAGTAGTTTTGAATTTTCTAAATTAAGCACTTAGATCATGAATCAAATGTGCCGCCGTAATTCTAGGTTCAAATGGTAATTAAAATAAAATGAGCTCTAATAAGCTGGAAGTACATTAAACAAAATAAAAGCAGACAATTGGAACAGTCCAAAAAGATGCATCACTTCAATGATTTTTCGTACTTTTCCGATCTCTCAGATGTTCGTACTGTAGATAAAATAATTAAAATTTAAAAGCCTTAGTTCCCTTCAAGAAACAAGCACCTATACGTTCTGTCAGACGGGACGGATTTAACGGTAATTGAAAAGTTTTAAGTCTACAGGCAGCTTCTGGTCAGCGACAGAAGCTAGGAAAGCTACGAGAAATGGCAGACGCCAAAGTACTGCACAAAAATAACATTGCGGTCTTTAACCTCAATGTTCATTAAAGAATTTTCTGTAATCCTTTGCCCGATCAACTAGTTTTGTAGTCTATTCCTACAATTAAAAAAACTACATTTTCGCAACATATCCTATTCCCGAAAAGTAGTCAATGTTTACCTTTAAAACGAGACGATGGAGAAGGCCCTAAATTATATGAATTCGTTGTCGGAATTCGATAAAATATGGGCTTTTCGTCAGTGAAGCAGTTAGTTGCTGGCCTCTCACCGCGGGGCCACGATTCAATCCTACGCCAGCCCACGTGGTATTTGTGGTGGACAAAACGACACAGATGCTGATCTACTCTCCTGTACTTCACGTTTAACCTTTAGTGTTCGTCCGCTAATGCCCCGCAATCATTCACTCATATATAGTTGATGATATACAATCTTAGCCTAGTAGCCGGAAGCGCAGGTGGTTGTGGCACTGCGCTACAAGCCGTAAGGTCCCGAGTCCGAATCCTGACAGCGTCATTTGGATTTTTCATTGACTTAATCCTTCCGGCCGCACTGTACCCGTGGGATCGACTCGGCTTCAAACATAAATGAGTACCAGGAATATCTCCTGGGCAAGAGCGGCCAGTGCGTAGGGCTGACAAACCTGGGACCTTTGTGCGCCAAATGTCTATGAATTCTGCGGGCCTGAACCTCCTGGAGCCCTCAGGGCCTGTCCAGGCCTCTACAGGGATAGCTGTTACATGATGTTAGTAATTGACTTACTTACTTACTTACTCCATGGTGCAGAGTCCTTCTTGAGAAGCTAACTGGTTGCAGCTAGTCAAGAAATTCCCCGCATTTCACGGAAACCGAAGGTTCATTACCGCACTCACAAGCGTCCGCTTCTTCTGCTGCGCGATGCTTCCCCTGGAAACCCTCCCCCCCCCCCGGAGATCCGAGTGGGGAAGTAGTTTACTTCCGGATTGTTTTGCCTCCAGAGCAAACATCCCGCCTGCGACAGTTTCTTAACATACGTGTTTCACAGGGAGGGGTTGTTAGCACCTCGCCCAACCTCCAATCTGGAGGACCACCCATCGTCGGCTGTCCGCCACTGCTTATTCAATTTATTCGCAGCTACCCTCCTTATCTGAGGCCGTTCCTCTATCCACAACCTGAGGACGCGCCATGCCGTGGTGACAGGGAGGGGGAACAGGGACCCACTAGTTAGTAATTGACAGCATCGTTAAATAACACGCGTATAGAACGTCAATGATAATTCGTGTTTGAGAGGAATAAGAGCTGACAGACACTCCAGAGCACCCTTTACGTTACGATCCGTTACTACACATGTAGTTAATTAAGAGCTGCACCGCTTGTGAATGTGAAGCAGCAATTGAATTTGATTTGTCAGACTCATAAATCGCACCGGCAACGGGTGGCATGTTCGTGGGAGCAAATGTGACATATGGCCGGTACTTGAAAAATTTGGAGACTGAAAGAAAATAGTAGTGATCAGGAAAGAGTGGGGCAACATAAAAATCCGAAGAGTTAGTACGTTTATTGATGGACACTATCGACAGCCTGAGCAATGCTCAGTGACTTGGCGTTCACAGAAAAGATAAGGTAATTTAGTTTGGATCTTCAATATTGTGAAACCCTCTATGAAAAACATTCTCAATTTATAATAAATGAGAATCGAAGATTTTTATGTAACGGTGACTTGTACAATTTGTAAAAATAATTTGACGGCAGCAACAGCTAGGAGTTTAAATTTGATTAATTGACACAGGGAGGGCTGCAAAAGACGCATGATGAATTAATGTATCTAGATGTTATTAAAAGATTCAGTTCTTAGACAACATGCTGTGTTTCCTTTACAAATGCCAAGGGTTAAAAATCGATATTTATTGTGTGAAATGCACGAATATGCTGTGTGGCCAAAAGAGAGACTTTCTGAATTTAAATCCACGTGGTACATATAACAACCAGCGAGCTTTAAAAGATAAAGGTGTATTTTCCATTATAAGGTCTTAAAATGCAGTTGACATAATTTTATATGATTGTTGTGTCGAATGGCACGAGAGGAAATTTCTCCTATGACTGGAAAGTAAATTAAAGTTTTAATTTTTATGTGCATGAAAGATGCCTGTTTTGTTTCGACAAAAGAGCTAGTATTACAAAAAATGTGTGTGGGCCCACACTGAAACTACATCGTTCCACAGAAACATACGTTTGTTCAGAACGTGGCATAGTCTGACCCTAACTTCAGCAACCCACCACCAAGTAGCAGGAAGTTGTGAAGCTGCAATGTCATGCTTTCTCCGACACCTACACTAGATAGACACAAGTCAAAAGCAAAATGCTCCGGCCCCCCTTATCCCCAGTTAGTGTACAGTCGTCTTCCTTTTTTTTTTACCAAGCTTCGCTATACAGGTACATTAAGTTGCAGCCTACCTTATAAGTTTGACCGGATTAAGTTCTGAAAGCGCATTATGAGAAATTTAAGACTGATATGTGAAGACAGAGTGGAAAGAATAAAACACAGCCGTGGTACAACACAAGACACTAGTGTGGTATTTCACCAGCATGTCACAGCCAACCACATCAACGTTCATCAAAACACACGAATCATAATTAGTGACAAACGGAATGCCATGACGTTGAACAGTCGGAACCGCGCAGCTCGCAACCAGGATACTGATTATTCTGATTAAAGTTCTTCGTAGTTTTCAGCAGTCCCGCAGACAAAGTGCTGGGATAGTGCCTTAAATCAGGCCACGACCACCGCCTTCCACGTCCTTTACAGTTCATTTATTGTTCCACCGTTATACGCAGTACAGCCTGAATTACTAAAGACGTCGTTAAATAAATAATAAATAAATACAGAAGCAAACAAATAAATAAAATATTTAACCACATACTAATAGGAGATTCAGGATGTACGGGTCAGTGGCAATGATGTCACATTTTCATGTGTTATGTTACAGTAACTCTACATCAAATACACCACCAAAAGTTATTAAAAAACTAGGGTTGTTTGACCGTGCATCTTGCTCATGAAATAAATTTAAATGCCTACTTGACGCAACAAGGTAATTTTATTGATGTATTCTTAACTCGACATGTTTCGGGTACATATTCCCATCATCAGGAGCATTAGATGTTGAGTTGCAGCATATGGTTTTCTGCACCGAGTTTTTGGATGGGTGGTGGTCTTGAGAG